>CEQE01146952.1_pt1 | contig 24661 bp, 23 predicted proteins | sample 356201 | NCBI WGS metagenome assembly CEQE01 (sample SAMEA2619970, study PRJEB7988) | marine metagenome | biome: marine biome (ENVO:00000447); feature: mesopelagic zone (ENVO:00000213) & marine oxygen minimum zone (ENVO:01000065); material: "saline water (ENVO:00002010), including plankton...
CTTTCCAGTTTTTGCTGAAATTTTTGCAATTTTTCTGTGATGAGGAAGATTTGTTACCTCACCTGAGCCAGTTTTGAATGCTTTTACCCCCAAATCATTTAAAACATCAACTGCAGTCGGGCAAAACGGCGTGCAGAGATATTCAATACCAACTTTCTCACAATAATTCATCATCTCTTTATGCATCTCAGATGTGAAAAGATTTCTATTTAAAATTTCATAGAGATCTCCGTCCCACATTTTAACCTTACCTTCTACCATCTCAATATCAGGCAAATGAATCTGGAACTTTGCAACATGGGCACCAGCTTTTTTGATTTCATCAACCATTTTCTTGGCCGTCTCAATGTCGCCATTGTGAGAATCAGCGATTTCTGCAATAACTACAGTTGGATTATTTTCTCCAATTTTTAGTTTTCCAAATTGAAGTTCTTTCATAAACGGTAAAACTTATTGTTCTTTTAAAAGTTTCTTCATCTTAACCTCTGCTATTATCCAATCATCAGGTGTATCTATATCAAGCGCATATTTCTCGTCCATAATATATCCATATGTACTGTTTCCCCAAAGACCATTATTGCCGTTATATAGATTCTTAGTTTTGAATGCGTAAATAGCAGAATTTATAAAAAAAGATTTAGGAACATCCTGATTTCTATGAATAAGATTTCTCAAAATAGAATTGTCTCCTACTCTAGTTACGACTCCTTTATCGTCAGAGTTGAGTTGTTTTAAATGGCTAAAATGTCCCGGGACTTCTGAAACCCCTGTTATTGAGTCAAAATCATCACGTTCTTGTATAAGTTTCGCAACTTCTTTAATATGTTTTGCCTGCCTTCCTGGAGAAGAAGGTTCTAAGACAATAATCCAATCTGCTTCATAATTTTCATTTTCCTTAAGCCATTCTATAGCATGCTTCACAACTTCAGATGAACCCGTAGTATCACCTGCAAGTTTATTTGGTCTTATAAAAGGAACTTCAACGCCATATTTTTCTCCAACTTCAGCGATTTCTTTATTATCAGTTGAGAGAATAAATTTATCAAATACACCTGCTTCTTTGCCAACTTCAATTGTCCACGCTAAAAGCGGTTTTCTTAAAAACTCTTTCACATTTTTATGCGGAACTCTTTTTGAACCACCACGTGCTGTTATAATACCTAAAATTTTCATCTTAAATTGATTAATTTAAACTGCTTTTGTGGTTCCTTTAGATACTTTTCTACCAATCCGTCCTTTAGATTCTTCTTGTACTGTAACAATATATCTTCATTAAAGTCCCGTATTCTGTAGTAACGCTCATCTGGAATTTTCCATTGTTTTATACGATTAAGCTTTTTGCCTTTCTTTACCATATTCATTATCTCAACTAGTGCTGAAACGCTTTCCTTTATAACTTTACACCCAACAGTGTGTACATTGTCTCCTTTCTCAATATGAGGTCTTACATGAGTGATAATATCTCCTGTATCTACTCCTACATCAATATGAAGAATTGTTGAGCCAACATATTGGAGCTCTTTATTTACAAATGGCCAAAAATTTGTGGCAGCCCCACGGTAATAAGGTGAAAGCCCTAAATGAAGATTTATAAAATGACCTGGGAGCAGAAGAGAAAGTAGAGGTTCCTTTATAATAGAGGTCCCAAAGACAAACATCATATCCGGTTTGAAATCCTTTACAACATTATATACATACGGAAGGTTCACTTCTTTATAAAGTATAGGAAGAGTTTTGGCATTAAAATAATCGTTCCCAGAAAAGAAATTCCCCTCTGTCTCATATCGCAAGGAAAAATGCTCTTCAAACTTAGATAGTGGTTTATCACTCACATTTTTATCTACAGCGTCATTTTCGCTTGACTCGCATACTATAAGTGCATCGTCTACATTTTTTGCCAGTATATTTGCAAGAAATTTATGCCTGATTGCATTGCGTGTAAATATAACTATTTTCATATTTTTATTATTTTTTCCTGCATTGAATGCAGAGTTTCTTTAAGTTTATTATAATCATCTCTACTTGTAGGTACATGTCTTCCAAGTTCAAGGGGTGACGTTTCCTTTGTATTTACTATATTTTCAATTGAAAAGGCTATTTTATATTCATTTGTCTTTTTTATCAAAGCGCTCATAGACAGACAATCTTTTTGTTTTCCCAATGGGTAACTCAAAGATATCACCGGAATATTAAATTCAGTCTCAAGGTATTTTTTAGGATCTATCATTTCTTTTTCAAAATCTTCTTTGGTAAGTTCTGTTGCTGCAACAGAAATGTGAGAGAATGAATGCGTTCCGATTGAATGACCCATGTTTATAATTTCCTTTATTTTTCCGCTCGTGAGATGTATTATTTCAAGAGCATTCGGATACTTTTTTAAAAACAAATTTCTATAAATATATAAGAGGATATCTCTTTCTTCCTTGTATCCTAATTTATATCTTAAAGTATTTTTTATTTTAAATATAACCTCCCATTGATTATCTGTTTTTTTATTAAATTTTATGTCATATTCTTTAAGATTTATTCCAAGATCTTTAAAAGCCCTACGATAGGCCCCCAAAAACCCGTCTATGCCGAAAGCTGCAAGACAATAATGTACTATGAAAGGATTTATCGGCAATTTCTCTTCCAGAATACATGTTGGTACAAAAAAGACCCCTTTTATATCATTCTCAGCAAGAATTTTGGCTGCTTCATAGTGATCTGACAGAGCATCGTCAAATGTTAGAAGAATATTCGGTTTTGTGCCATCAAATTCAAAATCGCTGTAAGAAAACTTGTAGGCATCATCAAGAGAAATAATATTATATTCCTGTTTTAACATTTTTATGTGTTTGCGAAATTCATTTATATTATTTCCTAAAATACGCGGAAAGAGATTTTTATCCTCACTTGTGGGAATATAATGATAGCTAATCGCAAGATATCCGTTGTTTATATTTTTCATGAAAGAAATTTTAATATGTTATGAGCTATTCTCTCACCTGCTTTACCGTCAACCTTCCAGCACATCTTATCACGAAGTTTCTTTACATTATCTTTATTTGCTTTTGGATCTTTTAAAAATTCATTTATAGCCTCTAGAAGCTCATTTTTGTTTTCCACCTGTCTTACTCCTTTTGTTTTAAGAACATGCTTGTAGTGAGAATAATGTTGAAATCTTCTGATGCTTTTGGAAAAGGGAGGATTCTGATAACCATCAAAGTTGACATTGATAATTGGTTTTAGATATACACTTGCTTCAACAGAAACACTTGAATATGCATTGACTATAATGTCAGCATGGTAAATACAATTTAAAAAATGTGCAATGGAGTCAAAATTCGGATACCATGCGTGAGCAGACTGACCAAAAATCTTTTTTGGTTCAATCCAGTCAGTGTAGATAAACTTTTCTCCAGCAAATTTATCAAATTTATCATGGTCAGATTTTACCCCCGGATATGGTCTTAGAAATATCTGCGACGGAACTGAAAGTTCGTTCTCTTTAACAAATTTAAGGATTATGTCAACAGTATCTCCGTCATATGGAGAGTATTTTGTCCCAGATGCGAAGAAAATGATTTTTCTGTTCTTATCCAGTCCGAATTTACTCAAAAATTCATTCCTACTCATCAAAAGCTTATTGTATGTAAAAATATCATAAAAGGAAGCTCCTGTAACAATAATATCGCTTTCTTTATAGTCCTGCAGCTCTATTGCCTCTTTCTTGTTGACTTCATTCCACACCATCAGTTTATCTGCTCTTAGGGGCTCAAACTTCTTTGGAAAATGATCCCAGCTTCCGGGCATACCGATTGTCATAATTCTCTGGCGCCGCGCTTCCCGAATCACAGTCACATCCTGCATGCTATGAACGTCAGGAACAAAGACAAGATCTGGTTTGTGTCTGTCAAAAATTTCTTTGTAAGGTCTTTTTCTGTAAACTAAGCTGTCAATCCTTGGCATGATATAATCTCTGACAAATTTGGACTTTCCAAGTGTATTGGAGATAAAAAGTTTAAGATAATATAAATAATTTCTCCCTCCGGCAGCTGGAATATCAATCCGTACTCCCATAGATGCAAACAGGCGCGCACCTTCCGTGAAATTAAGATATGTTGCCATAAATGTATATACTCTTTGTAAAAAATTCCCATGCCAAGAAATTACAATCGGCTCTATTATTACATTCTCTTCCCCTAAATCTTTCTTAACGTCCCCATATGCCTGATGTGTAACGAGTATAACAATCTTTAATCCTCTTTTTTTCAAAAGATCAAATACTCCATTTGGAATGAGAAAAAAGTTCCTTATTATAATAGGAGATGATACGCTTATAAATATACATTTGGTGCTTTTCATACTCTCAATAATGTGTAACTTGAAATAAATACTGATAGTTCTATTATGTTAATAATACATAATAAATCCATATAAATCTGCATTTTATATGAAAACAATAAAAATCGGGAACAGAAAAATCGGGGAAAAATATCCAGCCTTTGTGGTAGCAGAAATTGGCATTAATCATAATGGAGATGTTAAACTCGTAAAACAATTGATTGATATAGCAAAGATCTCTGGATGTGATGCTGTTAAGTTCCAAAAAAGAGATCCTGAACTTTGCGTACCAATGAATCAGCGCAAGAAGAAAAGAGAAACGCCGTGGGGATATATTACATATATGGATTACCGCTACAAGGTGGAGTTTGGAAAGAAAGAATACAAAGAGATCGACAGATACTGCAGAGAAAAGGATATTATGTGGTTTGCATCAGTATGGGACAAAAATTCTGTGGATTTTATGGACCAGTTCGATACCCCATGTTTTAAAATACCATCAGCTGCTTTGACTGACGATGAATTACTCTTGCATATTAAGAAAAAGAAGAAGCCTGTTATACTGTCAACTGGAATGAGTGACTTACCTCTAATAAAACACGCGATTAAAATTCTGGGTGAGAAAAATTTAATCATACTTCATGCCAATAGTACCTATCCTGCAAAGATTGAGGAGTTAAACTTAACAGGTATAAATACACTTAAAAGAAAGTTCCCCAAAATACAGGTTGGATATTCCGGACATGAAGCAGGAATAAATACTACATATGCTGCCGTCGTACTTGGCGCTCCTGTAATTGAAAGGCATATCACAATTGACAGAGCAATGTGGGGCACTGACCAGTCAGCGTCTGTTGAGCTTGAAGGTATGAGAAGACTGGTAAGATATATAAGACAATGGGAAGTTGCAAAAGGAGATGGAAATATAAAAATATACAAATCAGAACTGCCTATTATAGAAAGGTTGAGAAAAAACAAAGTAAAGTCTAAATAATAAATATGGAAGTCTTAGCAATAATACCCGCAAGAGGAGGGTCAAAGGGTATACAAGGAAAAAATATTTATCCGCTTCTTGGAAAGCCACTTATCGCATACTCAATAGAATCTGCATTAAATTCAAAACTTATAAATCGCACCATTGTATCAACAGATAATGAGAAGATAGCAGAAGTTTCAAAAGAGCATGGTGCAGAGATTCCGTTTATGAGGCCGAAGGAGCTCGCAGAAGACGACACTAAAGACCTTCCAGTTTTTCAGCACACACTTAAATATCTAAAAGAAAAAGAAAATTACCAGCCAGATTTTGTTGTGCATTTATGGGCAACATCCCCACTTAGAGTAAACGGTGATATAGATAAAGCAATTGAGAAGATATTAAAAAACCAAAATGCGGATTCAATACGATCAGTTACAATTCCTTCAAAAACACCTTTCAAAATGTGGCGCGGAGATAAGGGAGAGTTTTTAACTCCAATAATGAAACAGGAGTTCAGCGACTATTACAAAGAAAATCTAGAACCCCATACTTCCCCAAGGCAAATTCTGCCGGAAGTTCTTACACAAACAGGATATTTATCTGTAATACGATACGATACAATTATGAAGAAAAATTCGATGCAGGGAGAAAAAATCTTACCGTTTTTCCATGATGAAGATCTATATACAGAGTTTGATACCCCAAAAGACATTCCCTACACAGAATACGCTTTGAAAAAATATTCTGAAAAAAGTAGGTAACTATTGACATTTATGAGAAGTTTTAGTATCAAGCTAAGAGTTTGATATTTGACAAAATAAATATAAAGGAGATAAAAATGAAAAATCTGCTTAAAAGACTGGCTAATGTGAAGCTCGTTGCTTTTGATTTTGACGGTATTATGACGGATGGATTTGTATATGTGGATTATAAAGAAAGAGAATCAGTAAGGTGCAGTAGGAAAGACGGCATGGGGATAAAAATGCTGAAAGAGGCCGGTATCAAAGTTGTAGTAATATCCACTGAAAGAAATCTCGTTGTACTCGCACGATGCAAGAAACTTAACATAGAATGCGTGCAGGGAGTTGATACAGGAAAAGACAAACTTGATGTACTTAAAGATTTCTTGTCAAAACATAATCTTTCTCAAAAAGAAGTGTGTTATGTTGGCGATGATATCAATGACATCGAGTGTTTGGATTTTGCAGAAGTTGGAATCACTGTTGCAGACGGAAATGAGGAAAATAAAAAAACGCAGATTATATTACAGAGAGAAATGGTGGAAATCATGCGGTGCGCGAAATATGCGACTTAATTCTAAAATCAAGAAAGGAGGACAAGTCAAATGGAAATGCAAATGATAAAATTAGATAATCCCTATTCGATGTTTTCTCTGGAAGATAAAGTGGCAATTGTAACCGGTGGAAATGGAATGCTTGGAAAGGAATTTGTTAAAACACTTTCGGATGCAGGAGCTACTGTTTTTATTTTTGATATCATAAACGGTATTGATATCACTGACAAAAAACAAGTTTCTGAAAGGATAAAGAAAATCGTGAATGAACATGGCAATGTTGATATACTCATCAACAATGCAGCACTTAATCCAAGAGTGGGCTCTGAGGCAGAAGAAATTGATAAATTTCAGTTCGGCCCGTATGAAGATTACCCTGAAGAGTTGTGGAACAAAGAAATAGCGGTAGGTCTCACAGGTGCGCAAATCTGCATACAGGAGACGGCAAAGACAATGATGAAGAAGAAAAATGGCGTTGTAGTCAATATATCTTCTGAATACGGTGTAGTAGCGCCAAACAATGATGTTTATGAAGAAGGATGCTTTAAGTCTATCGCCTACCCTACTGTCAAAAGCGCCATTCTAGGGCTAACAAGGGGTTGGGCGGGGTATCTAGCGCCTTATGGTATTCGGGTCAATACACTTGTCCCAGGAGGTGTATTTGCAGGCCAGGATGAAAGCTTTGTGGAAAAAAACAGAAAACTTAATATGCTTGGAAGAATGGCGAGTAAAGATGAATACAATGGAGCGATATTATTTTTGTGTTCAGAAGCTTCATCTTTTATGACAGGATCTATGCTTGTCGTAGACGGCGGAAGAACAGCATGGTAGGAAAGGAGGTTTTATGAAATTTTTAATTTGCGGACTTGGTAGTATTGGAAAGCGTCACATGGAAAACTTAGAATCCCTTGGATATAAATGCGAGGACATAGGAGTATACAGAACAAACAAGGGCACACAGTCTTTCGGTGATAATTTATTGACAGACCATTATAATAGGCACAGAGTTCATACAAATTTAGAAGAAGCTCTTGCGTGTGAGTATGATGTTGCATTCATTACAAACCCGACATCACTTCATGTAAAAACAGCACTTGAAACGGCAAAAGCCAGATGTCATTTGTTCATAGAAAAACCATTGTCGCATACGATGGATGGAGTTGATGAGCTTATAAAATGCACAGATGCAAGAAACTTGAAGTCTTATGTTGCATATAATTTCCGTTTTCATCCGCTGCTTATGTGCATAAAAAATTATTTAGACAATAATCTTTTAGGTAAAATCATATCAGTACATGCAAAACTCTCGGAGAGAATTACAAAATGGCATTCTTGGGAGAATTACAGTATTTCTTATGCAAGCAGAAAGTGTCTCGGCGGAGGTGTTGTATTGACCCAAAGTCATGAGATTGATTATTTATACTGGTTTTTTGGAAAACCTGAATGGGTGTTTGCCGCAGGAGGAAAACAGAGCAATCTTGATATTGATGTTGAGGACAGTGCAGAGATTATTATGCAATTTAAGAATAAAACAATCGCATATGTTCATCTTGATTACATAAAGGATCCGCCGGAGAGATCGCTTGAGATTATCGGTACACATGGGAATATACACTGTGATTTTTTCAAAAGCAGTATAACCGTCAACCCACAGAATAATCTCAATGAGACACTGCAGAGATTTGATAGAAATGATATGTACATTGAAGAATTGCAAGAATTCTTGGATTGCATAAAAAACGACAGAGAGACGCCAGTTGATCTTAAACAAGGCAAGGATGTTCTTAAAATCCTGCTTGCTATAAAAAGATCTATGATAGGAAATCTATGATAGGAAAAAAGTAGTTGAGTTTCTAATTTAAATCCCCCAAGTTCGTGCATACGAATTTGGGGGACTTTTTTATATGACAAAATAATCTACTTAATCTGTGAGAGAACAAATTTCCCTATTCTCTCGCCTGATTTTCTATCCAGCTTAAAGCACTGTTCTTTGATAATTTTTTTTCTTCCTTCTACGTCTATTGAAGGATCTTTAAGATACATGTTTAATAAAGATATTATTTCATCAAGCGAACGAGCAAGCCGTACCCCATCTGTCTTTATTATGTGTTGGTAATAGGTAAAAAATGGAGCATATAAAGATGCAACACTCTTGTGAAAAGGTATCTTCTCCCAACCATCAAATACAATGTCAATAAATGGCTTGTCAAAGATGGCCCCTTCAATGCACATTGTAGAACGTGTTCCAATAATGACATCGCTATGAAATATTGAATCTCCTAAATGTTCCATATCATCTTTTAGAATTTCAGAAAAACTATTATTCCCTTTACCAAAAGTCGTTTTTGAATTATCGAACACAACATTTTCACTATATTTAACATTACCTTGAGTCATATCAGATGCAGGATGAGGACGTGCAAGTATAACAATATCATCTGGAAGTTCTTTTTTGACAATTGCCTGATCAAGCATATAAAGCACCTGCCATTCTGTAGGATTAAGATCGCCAACCGCGGCAAACAGAACTATTCTTTTTGATGGATTAATATCAAGCTTTTTGTAAAATTTTTCTTTTGAAATCCTTTTCGAGTTTATATAGTGGTCAAAATGCGGTACCCCGCTTACAAAAATATCTTTTTCCTTCATATGAAGAAGTCCCATTACCTGTTCTTTTATTATATTATTATGAACAATCATCTTGTTCGGCAAAATACGATATGAATGTTTTACAAGCGTAACATTGTCCCACGATTCAATCATGCCGATACTCTTAATATTTCTCTTTTTTGTCTGACGCAAAAAGGCTCGTGCAGTCCTTAATGCCGCATTTGGCATAAAAAGAAGATCAGGATTATACCTATCAAAAAAAGAGGAAAAATGGCTACTTTTTACAAATTTATAGTCAAAGTACTGAAGTAACTTTTGAAGAAACGGCAGGCTTCCTATAATCCACAAAAAAAGTGCAGAAAAAATATATCTAAAAAATTTTCCTCTTTCCAAAAATAAGTCTCGCTTTCTTATAAACCTCGTATCGGGAGTATTTATATAAAAAAGAGAAATCCTACCGAAAATTTTATCTAGTGCAGAGAAAAAAACAGGAGAATCGTTTATTCCCTCAAAAATTATATTTTCTTTTTTGAATTCTTTTATATACTCGTCAAGTTTGATATGTGGCACAAAAATAATCAGTCGTACATCTGGTGCATTAGAAAGTGTCTTTAATGCATCAGTGCGAAGCGTATTTCTGGCTTGCCTGCGGCTGGTTATTGGAATGAATATTGTTTTTTTATACATCGCTCTTTTTCTTTATAATATAGTCACCTATTATAAGAAAATCCATCTTGGTCTTTAAGAATGTGTCCAGCGCATCTTTAGGCGTCTCTACAATCGGATCTCCTCCTAGGTTAAATGATGTATTTAGAATAAGCGGAACTCCCGTAAGATCATAAAATGAAGAAATAAGTTTGTGATACATTTTATTATTCTTAGAAGTAACTGTCTGAATACGCGATGTGTCGTCCACATGGATAACTGATGGTATTTTATCTTTCTTATCTCCCTTTACTTCTGCGGCAATAAGCATAAAAGGACTTTCTTCTTCAAACTCAAAATATTCAGAAAGGTTCTCTCTCAAAATTGATGTTGCAAAAGGTCTCCATCCTTCTCTGTGTTTCACCTTCTCATTTAAAATATTCTTCATATCTTTATTTCTTGCATCGCAAAGTATTGAGCGATTTCCAAGTGCACGCGGTCCATACTCACTTCCTCCTTGGAACCATCCTATTATGTTGTTATCTGCAATGAGTTTAGCGGTATCTTTTGATACATTATCGCTCTTATTGAAAATAATTCTGTTAATTTCTTTTTTAAGAGATTGAATTATCTCATCTTCAGAATATTCTCTTCCAAGCGATGCACTCTTCATATTAAAGAATCTCAGTTGTTTTTTTATCATATGATAGCCATACAGCGCACATCCAAGAGGAATACCGGAATCGGAAGATCCCGGCTGAATAAAAATGTTTTTAAATCCAACTTTATCCAGAAAATTCTTATTAGCATCAATATTAAGACCTACTCCTCCGGATACACAAAGATTTTCGCTTCTTGTAATATTTTTAAGTTTTGTGCCAAGCCTGCATGCAACTTTCTCCAAAATCTTCTGCGCAGCGTATGCAACTGAACTGTAATACTTATCAGGCAGTATATCTTTCTTTTCTCTTTTTGGTTTCGGAAGCTTAATTGGCGAGAAGATATCTGATTCGAAACTAGCATTTTTATCTTGACCAAATAATTGTTTTTTAAATACTTTTTTTATTTGTCTTAATGTTTCTCTTGTTTTGCTTTTATGAGGAATCTCAATCCGACTGTTGCATATTACATGCCCTTCTACTTCTTTGTACCAATTTTCCTCTGGAATTTGTTTTAAGACAGAATCATCCCCATAAGGCGCAAGTCCCATCATCTTGCCTTCATTATACGGTCCGAATCCAAGATAAAAGCTTGAAAGAAAATCATAAAGCTTGCCGATGCTGAATGTATAGGGAAATACCTTGCCTTCCCTCAAGTGAGCCGTTTTCTGTATCTGATAGAATGTGTTTTCCTTGCCGTAATACAGCGTATCGGCTTCCGTGACATAAATACCGTGGTGTGTTTTAAACTTCTCACCAGCACCATCGTATATAAGAATTGCGGATTCATCGAAAGGAGATACAAAAAATGCAGAAGCTGCATGAGCATCATGGTGATTTATAACATGAATTTCCGCATTCTTGAATTTGTCGCCAGTCTTTTCCAAAAAAATATCTTTCATCGGAAACCGTGACGAATGATCAACTTGATCTATGACAATAAGATTAACTTCTTTTGGTTTTATATTAAGAGCATTGAGACAGTAATCAATAGATAATTCTGGAAATATACTGGGCGAATGCTTGACTCTGTTCAAACGCTCTTCTCCAATCGCAACAACTTCGCCATTTGATATGAGAGCAGCACCGGTATCATGTTTTACAATTTTAAGACCGAGTATGTTTAATTTATTTTTTTCCATAATTTCTATTTTTTGACTATATAATCACCTAAAATCAAATAATCTATACCTGTGCTTAAAAAACATTTGAGTGCGTCTTGAGGTGTTTCAATTATAGGATCTCCAGCTAGATTGAAAGAAGTATTTAAAATTAGCGGAACATCCGTCAAACTATAAAATTCTTTAATTAAGTCATAATATATTCCATTATCTTGTCTTGTTACTGATTGAATGCGACATGTGCCGTTAACATGAACAAGTGACGGCATCTTTTGTTTTTTTTCTTCACGCACTTTAGGTACAAACAGCATAAAAGGACTGCCATGATCTTCAAACTCAAACCACTCCTCTACTTTCTCTTCAAGTACTGATGCCGCAAAAGGTCTCCAGCCCTCTCTATGCTTTACTCTTTTGTTTACAATGTCCTTCATGTCATCTCTGCTTGCGTCACAAAGGATTGAACGATGTCCAAGTGCGCGGGGTCCGTATTCACTCCCGCCTTGGAACCATCCTATTATGTTGCCGTCTGCAATAAGTTTTGCAGTTTCTTTTGCAACATTTTCGGACTCATAAAATTCAATGCCTTCTGTTTTTTGAAGCTCCTTGATTATTTCATCCTCTTTATACCCTCTGCCCAGATAAGCATCCTTCATTATATAGTCTCTCTCATTGTCGGAAAATGAATAGTAGCCCCATAGCGCAGAGCCAAGTGGGATACCGGCATCAGAGGATGCAGGCTGGATAAATAGGTTTTTGAATTTACCGTCCTCCAGAATTTTATTGTTTGAAACACCGTTTAGTGCACAACCTCCAGCAAGACATAGATTTTCAGATTGTGTAATGTCGTAAAGCCTGCGAGACATCTTTAAAAATATTTCTTCAATCAGTGCCTGTGCGACCGCCGCCATGTCACTATAATAATCCGCAGGAAGTTTCTGCTCTTTCCTACGCAATGGATGTGACAAATAGATTTTCTCAAAAAAATCACTATCTGAACTTTTTTTAGGATTATTAAAAATTCTTCGTTTTAATTTCCTTATGAGGTCTACAAATGAATAATGTTTTCTTTCAGAATTCGGAAAATTAATTTTTGCATTGCAGACAAAATCCCCATTAATTTCCTTATACCACTTGTCTCTCGGAATATCTTCGAAGATTTTCTCTGCATCACCGTATGATGCAAGGCCCATTGTTTTTCCTTCATTGTATCTTCCCAAATTTAAAAACTTTCTTGTTACTGTGGCATACAGTTTGCCAATACCAATAGTGTTGGTAGATTTGAGTGTCTTGTGTATTAAATTTATATCATTTCCTTTTCCATAGTATAAAGAGTGGACTTCGGTACCAGAACCAATATGTGAATGAATTTTCTCTCCCGTACCGTCAACTATCATTATCGCGGCTTCTTCAAAAGGTGAGCATAGAAACGCAGAAGCAGCATGTGAAAGATGATGATTTATTACTTTTATCTTTGCATTACTGAACTGATGTTTCTTATTATCTTCAAACATCTTTTTCATATCATATGTTTTTTTATCCCGAATTTGGTCAATTACTATCAAATCTATGTCGTCATGACTTACTCCAGCTGCGTCAAGACAATAATCAATAGAAAGATAAGGAAACATATTCTTTGAGTGTTTTACTTTATTCAGTCGTTCTTCTGATATAGCAAAACAAGTGCCGTCCGTCACGATTGCTGCGCCTGTGTCATGCCCTACTATCTTAAGTCCTAGGATATTTAATTTTTTATCACTGGTATTATTTTTGTTCATTTTTACTATTATACTGAGAACAACTTTCTTAATTACATTTATCAAGAAAATCAACTGATTTCTTGTATGATAATCCGTCATTAAATTTTATAAGCATATCAAACATCTTTTTTCTGTTTATCAAATCAATAGATAAATCATTTAAATACATATTTATATATTTCATTACCTCATCTATATTATGTGCAACACGCACTGCACCTACATCTACAATAGGTTTATAGTGCTCATAATCAACAACAGGAACTATATTACTCTTTTTGAAATTTAAATTGATGATTGGCATATTTACATTACATGCCCATGTATCAAGTGTCATTGTTGAAGCCCTATTTATACCAAGGTCACAGAATTTTAATATTTTCTTAACATTAAGTCTATCGTTATCATCAAGCTCTATTTGCCAACCTTTTCTTGAGACATCCTGTCTGATTTTCCCAGCAGATTCTACATATACATTTTCATCTTCTCCAAACTCAGCATATCTAGATATTCTGTCAATTGGATGTATACGAATATACATATTTACATCAAGATTTTTTACAATTCTTGCAATATTTATATACAAATCAGGATCTACATCAGTAGCAGTGGCAATGAGTATTGTTTTTTTATTAGGATCTAATCCCTTACTTCTTAGAAATTCTTCTCTTGTGCCTAAATCTTCTTTTTTGAAAAAGTAATCAAATCTTATAATACCAGACACAAAAGTTTCATCTCTTTTATATTTATGTATTTCAATAGCTTCTTTTTTTATTATCTCATTCCAACATATTATATAATCTGTCTTCCTAAGTGCTCGTGCGTATATAGTAAGATTATCCCAAGAGAAATATGTTGCAACACTTGGTATATTAAATTTCTTTGCACAAATTATTGCCCACGCCTCCATAAAAGAAAGTCCTGGTGTAGTTGTTAAGATTATACTAGGATTATATTTATCAATATACTGCTTAAATATTTTTGTATGAGGTACAAATATTTTCTCTAGCAAGAAAAAAAAATCTGGACCAAAAAAATTCCTAGGAAGAAATTTTGCAATTCTTTTTAAAAAATTCTTACGCCAATCATTTTGTTTATATCGTAGATGTCTAGTTCTAACACCCACAAAATTGTCAAATCTTCTTATTAAACTTTTTCTTAGCAATTCTTCAAAAAGAGTCCAAAATTTCCCCATTTTAATGGGAAACTTCACATAAATTATATTATCAGATTGATAGTGTGTATCATCTATATCGTGTAAAAATATTACAACCTTATACTTACTAGAAAGATATTTTATATAATCTCCCCTTAATAGGTCTGATATATATGCACGATTATGTATAAATAGAAAAACTGTTTTCATAATGAAAAAATAGTACCACGCGTACTTATACTATGAAAACTTAATAAATAACTAAAAAGTAACGTGAAATAAAAAACCCCACAACTAGTAACTAGTGTGGGGTACAGGCTGTGAAATCATTAAATTCTTCTCTAAGTACCTGCCACTTAGAATTATCTCCTAAAAGAAGTCTCTCTTCTGCTTCATCTATTTCACACCAACGATTCTTTGGGAACCTTACTCTCATTACAAAGGTCTGTTGCATAATGCCAATTAATCTACTTGAAAATTGAGGCATATCCAGTGGTGAATCCTCGTACTGCCCAGCACAGACTATATCGTCCTTCATAAATCCTTCTTTTACACACAAATCCCTAAGTGGGGTTCCATAAAATGGAGAGAATACCGAGCATCCTGCATCATCTGGATTCATTTGACGATTAAGCTCAATGGTATCCAATACAAGCTCTGGTGTCTCATAGGGCATACCAATCATATTAAATGTATGAAATGGTATATCTAAATCATGAAGAATCTTTGCAGCATAAATATACTTTTCATTACTGCATTTTTTTCCTAGAACTTTTCTGCGGAATTCCTCATTACCCTGCTCAATACCAATAGCAACCCTATCTAATCCAATATCTTTCAATTTGACAAAAATCTTATGGTCCATAGTTTCAGGACGAGTCTGTATCCAAAATGGTAATTTTATTTCAGAATACATCTCACAAAATATATTGAATTCCTTTTTTGGCATTGCAAGAAATGTGTCAGCCCAGAAAAAAATATACTCTGCACCAAAGTTATCTCTGTAATGTAATATCTCTTCTCGTACTTTCTCCATAGATTTTCTTCTAAAGAAGCTCTCGCCAGTCTGGTTTTTGTATATCTTATGCAGTGATGGAGAATTACAGTAAGTGCATTGATACGGACAACCTCTCTCTGTCTCAACAGAAAACAGTTTGTAAAGTTTAGCACCTTCTCTTCCATCCATAGGACGATAATGCCTTCTTTCATCAAATATTCCTACATCGTAATCAGTTGGGTTGTTGTCTATGCGCACTGGTGAACCTAATGGATTTTTTATAACTTTTCCATTGTCTTTTATCCAAAGACCTTGAATATTTTTATAATCTAATCCATCTCTCATCCTGCTACATAAATCAAGAAGCATTTCTTCTCCTTCACCTACGCATAGCATATCCACTTCTTTAAACTTTATGACTACTTCTGGGGCAGAAGTAGCAAATACTCCACCCAAGATTACTGGTGCATGTTTTTCATCAATATTCTTGAGAAGAAATTCTGCTATCAAGAAAGTACTCTCTGTTGTCGTCACAGCTATTAAATTTGGATTGAATTCTTTAATCTTTTTATTAAGATCTCCGATTATATCAACCCTATCATCATATGACATCTCACGATCGGCTTTCTTTTCTGTCATAAATTCCTGACGTTTTTCTTCGCTGTAGCCAATACCAATATCTGGTATTTCATATCCCGTTGAATCAAATACATCCGTAATAAAGCCATTATTTTTCAATATTCTTGAAAAAAGCGTTATATTAGGCGGTACTTGACCTCTTTTACGTATATTCGGATATATAAACAAAATTTTAAAATCTAACATTTCTTTCCTCCTTCAAAGGTTCCATTCTTATCTTAAATTTTCAAATATCAAAACTGCTATATTCTTTAACATAAATTTACAAATAAGTAAAAAGCAGCATCTCTAAGTATGGTAACTTAAACTAAATAAATTAAGTTCCTTAGTAGAAATAAAACCCCAGTTTAGTTAACTAAACTGGGGTCGTTTCTCTATAGAATCTCTTTACAGGAAATCTTGAAAGTAACATTGTTAATCCGCCCAGATGAGATCCATAAAAATCTAACTGTCGTTTTATACTTTCTTCCTGCTCTTTAGTGTGATAGATTTTTACATCAATCTGTTTATGAACATCCTCAATAGATCCTCCTTTGCGGAAAATGGTGGGGTCTGTAATCATTCTTACAATGTCATAATCAAAGGTTTTTATAACAGCATCTTCATGATTGAGAAGATTATGTTTTTGTAACCATGAAAACCTATGAAGATTTTCTATCATGGAATTGCATTCGATTCTGTTTCTTCTTAAATAAAGTCTTAGATTTTCAAATGCTATTTTGTGAAGACTAGAAAAATGTTTTATAAAACCCAAGGCTCTATACTTATAGATTAGATTGCCTCCGATTTCTCCAGAAACATATCTTTCAATATCAGTACTTACATCTTCAAACATTTTCTCTGGATTATCCCATAGTTCATTACTGGTATCTCTTGCAAAATCATCATAAAGCTTTTCTATCTCTGTATTAGAATTTTTTATACTTTCATGAACTAAATTAACCCATTTCCAAGTAGATAAATTAAGAAGACGTAACAATGCATGTATTTCTCCAAATATACGATCGTTGTAAAACATACCGACACTTAGATACAACTGTCTTGCTTTAAGATAGTCTTCAAAAGATAAAGTATTATTTTCTATACAAATTTCTTCAATCTCTATAGAAATAAACTCTTTATTCATAAATGAATACTTGCCTATACACCTCTGAATCGGACGAAACATTCCTTTCATACCAAAAAATTTTCTATTTTTTTCTAAATTTAAACTTGTACCGTAAATCAAAGCAAACTGATGTTGGGTTATATTACTAATACCAGCGTTCATTAATCCTTCCATACTTTGCATTTCTCCAGCAAGAGAATCGCCCGGTAACGCTAATATAACCTCTGAATATGAATTTGTACCTTTATCACTAACTTCATCAGATAAAGCAATCATATCCGCAATAGAAATATTTTTACGTCCTACGTTTTCTAAAACATCAGGAACTAAAGATTGTACGGACGCAGTAAAACGAATTACTCCGCCTAATAATCTATTACACTCAAGTACTCTTTTGTGTTGATTTTTACCAGTACTGCATCCTAGATATTCAGGATAACCAACCCGTTTTTGAATTTTACTCAAATATGCACAGAATTCTACATCTTCCTTATACATTCCAAAATTAGAATCTGTTATGCGTAAGTTTTTGGTATGTTTTACTTTATCAACTATATAATCTACTTCCGCCTTTTTGAGTTCAAGCGACTTCTTTGAAATCTGGCTGTAATAACCATCACCTTCAGAACAATAAGCGCATTCAAATGGACATCCTCTACTTGTCTGTATTGTCGGTACTAATCTATGGTCAAAAAAATGATCCATAAGTCCAGCAATATAAGGAGACGGTATAGTAGATAAATCTGTTATTCTTGGTTCAAGGTCTCCAAAATAATATTTTTTTTCTATTAAGCAATGACAACTTGAAAGTTTTGTCTTTTTGACAGATCTAACATCTGAACTTTCTAACAAGGTTCCAACTAAATTAGAGAAAGCTATTTCTCCGTCTTTGAAAATATAAAAATCAATATTTTTATATTTAGCTAACCACTCAATCTGTTTCTTTAACTCATCAGGATAATTTGGACCACCAAAAATTGTAATAACTTTCGGATATTTTTCTTTTATTACACTTATAAATTTGTAATTCAAGTCGATATTCCATAAATAATTTGAAGCCCCTATAATAAAAGGAATCTCATTATCCATAGCTTCTTTGAAATCTTCAACAAATTTAAAGATCTTAATATCCACCTTTGAACCATATTGCTTTAAACAATATGACCCTATTAAACCTAGCTGCAGTGGCATAGTGTCACTACTTAGACCAAGTTCTGACTCATGTGCAAGATCAATTAAATAAATCTTTTTCTTTTCTGAACTTTTCATTTTTATCTCCTTTTTGAATTGAATTATATTTGATATTTCCTATTTTTTTCAAATAACTAAATAATATACTAAACATATTATTAGCACTCCGATGAGAGTTTGTCAAGTAAAAAGCGCACAGTATTATACTGTACGCTTTAATTTCTCCATAAGAAAACGTGCTATTTCAAAATCAACTTCTGTATCTATATCAATCGCCCGCTCTTTTGGCATAATGTATGGCCGTGTGTCTTTACCACAAAAGAATCCTAAATTAAAATTACCTGTTATAACTAATTCTCTTGTGACTGCATATACTCCACCAGATCTCTTGTAAATGGACTCAAAATCTTGTCGCCTAAAACCTGTCTCTGGCATACTGGAAACATATTGGTATAACCTGTCATCCTTAATCCCTTTCATCTTAACAGGGTGCATCTCTCCTTCTACTTTATAAACACTCACAACAGAATCTGCTTTAGTCTCTATGAGTTTCCTAATCGCAGAATCAATGTCTTCTGCAGTAGTCAGTGGTGACACCGCATGAAGCAACACAACAAAATCAAACTCTTTACCACTTTCTTCTTCAAGTTTTTTAAGTGCATGTTGAACAACAGGAAGTGTCGGGGTTTCATCACGTGCTAGATTTTTTGGTCTTTTAACAAGTGCGAATTTGTCATTAATCTTACCAAGCAAATTTGCAACATTTAATATCTCTTCGTCTTCAGATGATACAGCTACACAATCGAGCATTTCACTTTCAAGTGCAGACCTTAGCATATAATGTATCAATGGATAATTACAGAGATATTTAATATTTTTCCTCGGCACTGCCTTGGAACCACCACGAGCTGGTATAACTGCTAAAATATTATAACTCTTACTCAACTTAGTGCCTCCTTTCTCATCAGAATAGAATTCTCTACAACATCAGCTATTCTATCTGGTGAACCTAAATCTTCTATAAGATTTTTAAATATTCCAGAATTTTTGAAAACTTTTTCTATGGCCTTATCTTCTTTATTCATTAACTCAATGAGAATTTCTTTCAAATGTTCCGGATTTTCAGCTCCCCAGCCAGCATTCTCCATTATAAGAGGCGGGATTCCATCCTTAAAGCACATGGATATTCTTTCCTTAACACCGTCTGGATTATCTATTGGGAACAAACACATAACAGATGGTATATCAAATATAGCACTGATATACATAACATTACTTGACCATTCTGCTATGTTTATATTTGAAGCAATAATTAATTCATCTGTGTTGTCCCAATTAGAAGTATCAATAATATTTAAATTATTTTTAAGTGCTAATTTAAATATTGATTGATCTTCAAGTTTCGGATGTATACGCGGAAGATAAAATACTTTCTTGTTAGTTAATTTATCAAGATCATATAAGGCTTTTATATGGCTCTCTACCCTACTTGTATATATACCCCCTGACCAAAACGTGACTACGAATGAATCAACGTCAATATGCAATCTTTCAAACACATCGGACTTAATGGCATGTGTTTTACCAAGATAATCACTGAAATGTTCAATAGATGGTTTACCAACAATTTTGATTTCAACTTTTGGTCTAATTTTATTAATTATACAAGATGCAATATTATCAACTACACACAATATGTCAGGTGATACATCAAGAATCCTATTACTAGTACCATAAGTATCTTCAAACCATATAGTTGGTATCCTTTTATACTTTCCAAATTTGGTCCATTCTTTTTGAGCATCAATTGCCGTTGCGTTTGCGCCACATATAATTACATCTGGAATATCCTCTGAAGTTGGTAAATCTTTAGTGTACAGGACACCTTTTTTATCAAGAATAATTGTCGCTCTCTCTAATTCTGATTGATCTACAATATTCCTGACTAAGTACCCTCTTTTCTCAAGAATTTTTGCTACTGGCAATAATTCTTTCGCAGTCATTATGTCACCATAGATAACATAAGCTATTTTCATCTATATTCTCCTTTCAAATAACAATTTAAATTTACTAGACAAAAGTAAAACATATCCTAACTAATCAGTCAAGATATGTTTGATTTAGTAACACTTGGTAAATATTCTCTGTGTTATAGTAATTATATATGACAAATATATACCTATTTCTAATTTTTATGCTACCAGGTACTGTATTCTTGGGATTTTATGATGTATTTACTAAAAAAATCTTGTCCTCAAATATAAATGAGAGATTTTTAATAGCATTGGATTTTTGCCTTGTGGGAATATTGGTGCTTGGAGTAACCGCAGCTTTTGGTTTGCCAGAAATAAAGAGCGGTTTCTGGGTCGCTTTTTCAAGTACTGTGTTTTTAAATATATTCGCAATATGGTTTTTTACAAAAGCATTTCAAAAAGAAGATGTTTCATTAGTGTCCCCAATAAGACTAATATCTCCTCCATTAACACTTCTCACGGGATTTATAATATTAAAAGAAAACCCGTCTTTATATGGAATAATAGGTGTGCTTGTAACTTTCTTTGGCTTATGGATACTCTTAAATTCTACAAAGAAAATTAAAATATTTTCATTTAGAGAAATAAGAAAACATACTGGAGTATTATATGCAATTGCAGGATCCATATCTTTTGCAATATCTCTTCCTTTTGATAAGAAAGCTACAATTACATCATCAGCACCATTTCTTATAGGTCTTGGATTCTTTCTTATAGGATTTGGTAATCTTGTTATAGGATTTATATTATCTAAGAATAAAAAAGATTTTTTTTATATACCAAAAATAGTTAGAAAATTTTTATTTCCATATATAATAATACATTCTATTGGTGCAGTTTTGACTATGCAAGCAATAAATTATTCTCTAGCAGCATATACTTCAAGTGTGAAACGTCTATGGTCTTTTTGGGCAATTATCTTCAGTGGTGCAATTCTTAAAGAAAAAAATATTGGAAAAAAACTTATTGCAGCACTTATAATGCTTGCCGGTATTGTTTTAACAGTTGCTCTTGGATAAAAAAAGTTCTAGTTTATTTTTTATCTTTCATTCGTTCCTGCATAAAAACTTCCGCTACTTTAAAATCCATTAAACTGTCTATATTTATGGATTCCTCTGACTTCATTAGAAAGTATGCAGTTTTTTTACCAGAAGTTGATTTGAGTTCGCGTATTGTCTTCAAGCGTATAACATCCATTGCGCCTGGTCGGCACATAAACATCCGGCAGAACCTGTCTAGGACCATTGTATGGTTCATCCATGCCTGTAAAATCTTTAGACAAAAACGGTTCAGTCCATTTTTTGTCTTCTGAAATTTTCCACATTTTGTATGGATGTTTTGGTGACTCAATAATCGGTCTTACTGCGTCCGCCTCGGGTGTTTTTATAAGAAGTTCAATACCTTTATCAATATGCTGAGCTGTCTTAAGAGGAGATGTTGTACGAAGAAGTACAACAATGTCAGGTTCATAATTTTCGTTCTCTTTTAGAAAATCTACCGCATGAGTTAAGAATTCAATATCAGTAGAGAGGTCTTGAGATATACCTGCGGGGCGCATAAACGGTACTTCAGCACCATATTTCCTTGCAATATCTGCTGTTTCCTCGTCATCTGTTGAGACAATAACTCTATCTATATATTTTGACTTTTTGGCCTCTTCAACAGTCCACGCCAAAAGTGGCTTACCAGCGAGTTCTCTTATGTTCTTTTTTGGAACATCTTTTAATCCACCACGCGCAGGTATAATTGCTAAAATTTTATGTTCTTTCATATTAGTTATAGTTTTTTAGACAAACAACATTTATTAACTTCTCCATTCCTTCTCCTCTGCTCAGAGAATCAATTCGTGATTTATCTATATTAACAAATTCTTTGCCCTTTACTCTATACAATTTAAATCCTACATCAACAAAAGATTCTAAATACTTTTTTGGTGAACTCCCAAAATTCTCAATAGCTTTTGGATAAAATTCAGTTATAATCGCAAGTTTATGGTTCTTTGTGATTATTTCTTTCATACCGTCAAATACTGCCCGCTCTGCGCCTTCTACATCTATCTTAACAACATCTATTTTCCTATCGTTTCCTAAAAATTCATCAAGTGTTGCAGTTTCTATTTCAACATATCTCTGATTCTCTTTTGGATTTAGGCTATGCGCGCATAAATTCTCCGAGTCAAGATAAAATTTTGCTGTTCCTGTTTTATCAGACACGGCTTTTCTAATTGTTATTATATTTTTATAATTATTCTTGTTAATATTCCTCTCAAGTAGCTTGAAATTATCTTCATCTGGTTCAAACGCAAAAACTTTTCCTCCATCTCCAACTAATCGTGCAGCAATAAGTGAAAAGTATCCGATATTTGCACCGACATCAACAAATGTCATCCCTTGTTTTAAAAACTTTTCTAAAACAAATGTTTCCTCTGGGTCAAAATTCCCGTGCATTATTAAATATGGAGCAAGTGCACTGTCATGAGAATCAACAAACATTGTATGACCGCCAGCTTTAACTTTAACAACTCCTTTTGGTTTAAAGTTTTTGTATAAAAATTGATATAATTTTGACGCAAAAGGTAATTTGCCAAGACCTCGTCCAGATACAATAGCACTTATTTTTTTAAAGAGTATGAAAAAAAATTTCTGCATTATAAATTCTCACTAAAAACGGTCTTCAGGATTTGCAAATCCTTGTTTGTAACCTTCGTATAAATCAATAGGATTATACCCCAAATCCCGCTTTGCTTCTTCTATACCAAAGCTTGCATCCATTGTAACTCCGATTATAGTGGTTTCGTTTAATGGAGGGTTTGAAGAAAATATGATAATGTTATGCATAATATCCTAATATCTTATACAAATCGGCCTTACTTGTACAGATTTATCTACTCTCTTTTATCTTTAAAAATAGCCTATCAAACGCTTTAAATACCATATCGACTGATATAGATTCCATCGCCTTTTTACTTTCTTTTGGATCACCCTGCCTGCGTAGAGCAAATACAGTAGGTGGAAAGCTCTCAGGCGACTTAACAACAGTGCTAATCTCATTTACAGGCGCTTGTTCATCAGGATCAATCGGACCTATAATATCAATAAGGGGCACGCTTAAAGCTTCTGCGATATGTATGGGCCCAGTATCAGCAGATATAAACATAGAGAACCTCTTCATTAAAGACGGTAATTCTTCTATAGAGAAATCTGTTGCGACAATGCCTTTATTTTCTATTGATTGATTAACAATACTGATTTTCTCTTTGTCTTTTTGTGTCCCTATAAAAACAATTTTTACATTGTGCTTTTCTAAAATCCTACTTAATAATTCTAAAAAATTCTCTGTTCCCCACTCTTTCACTTTATTTCCTGCTGTAACACTTACGCCAATAACAAAATCTTTATCTAAAATATTTTTTTTTCTAAAAAAATCTGCTGATTTATTTTCTGTGTCAGAAGTTGTAAATACTTCTTTTCTTATTTTATCCGGCATTGGAATATTAAGTACATTTAATGTTCTTAAATAAAGGTTCGGTATTCTCTCATTTCCTTTATAGAAAGTTTTATGAGTATTCATCCAATCATTTAGTACTTCCGCAAACGGTCTGTCGTATTTTATAATTTTTATTCTGTTTGGTATAAGCCCAAATACCGAAATAAGTGTTCCCATCGCAGATGATTCAAGATTTATGGACCAATTGAATTTTCTCTTCTTAATCTTCTTAAAAAATCTAAAGATGCCAAAAAAATCAAGATACTCATCATCTTCAAGTATTATAATTTCATCTACATATTGATTGTTTTTGATAATACCTTCAGTACCGCTGAAATTCGCCACAGTAACTGTCAAAAAACTCTTCGGATATTTTTTCTTTATTTGCTTAAAAACTGGTGTTGCACAAATAAGATCTCCCATCCTTGTAAATTGTGGGATTATTAAGATTCTTTTTTTATTGAATCCTGGTTTCTGTTTTGATAAGAATAGATATAAAAAAAATGAAATAAATATCAACAAATATGTTCTAAGTTTGTAAATCATAAAACTAATTTAAAGCTGCTAAGATATAGTTGGCAACCCGATAACTTGATTTACCATCCAACTTATAACATTGCTCTTCTATAATTTTCTCTCTTTCCAAATTTTTAATATTAGGAT
>CEQE01032120.1_pt1 | contig 24635 bp, 19 predicted proteins | sample 356201 | NCBI WGS metagenome assembly CEQE01 (sample SAMEA2619970, study PRJEB7988) | marine metagenome | biome: marine biome (ENVO:00000447); feature: mesopelagic zone (ENVO:00000213) & marine oxygen minimum zone (ENVO:01000065); material: "saline water (ENVO:00002010), including plankton...
AGCGATGCAACTGTTCGAGCAGAGTTCCATCGTTACAAACGGTACCTACGGAATTCCCTCGGTACCAGGACACCTGGTCACGGTCTCACTGGACGGCCCCGAAGCCGAGAACGACGCGCTGCGAGGTGAAGGTGTCTTCCAGAAGGTCAGGCAAGCGGTATTCGAGCGTGATCCAACCGATGGCACCAATGTCATGCTGCAGATGTCGATCACCAGGCAGAACCAACACGTCATTGAGGAGTTCCTCAAGGCGGTGGCCGACTGGCCCGTAGACGGTGTCGCATTTACCTTCTACGTGCCGGTCAAGGGCGACGACACCGGGCTCGGCTGGCACGACCTGCGCGAGCGGGATGAGGTGGTCAAAGAGGTGATGGCGCTGAAGAAGTCCTACCCGATGATCAAAGCAAACATCGGCGCCCTGGAGATGATGTTATCTGACGTTTCACTTGAGGCGACCGGCGTCAATGGTGAACACTGCCGACTCAAGAGTACCTTGCCGCTATACATGGGGGCTGGCGGCCAGTTCGAACGCACCTTCTGTTGCTACGGCAACAATGTGGATTGCACCCGCTGTGGTGCCTACGCTGTTTTCAACGGCGCCTACCACCGTAAACACAACCGGCCACCCCGGTTCAATGGGGTCATTCTCGAGGGTTAATCTACCATCCGACCCGCCTCGGCGAGCGACCGCAGGGTGTGCACAGAATCCTCTGTCTTTGGCAATTGTTTCTATGCTACTATGGCTGTGCCTGGACAGACTGAAGCAGTCCAGACACAAAATCCTAGGGGAGGCGAAAGCCTGAGAAGCCACTTGAGTGGCAAACCCGTTGAACCTGATCCGGTTAATGCCGGCGTAGGGATTAGGAATCTCGATACTCCTTTCCTCGCTTTGCACACTGGGTCTCCTTCGTAACTGAAAGGAGAGACTATAGTGAAAACTCATCTACTTCATGGCGCCATTCTGGCGACCATTGCCTATGTTCCATTGACATACGCAGCAACCAACGACCCCATTCCGGAGATCATTGTCACCGGCGACTTTCGGGATGCCGACATGATGGACAGTACCGACAGCGTAACAGTGGTGGACGAAATCGTGTTAAAGGAACGCTCAGCACAACACCTCGAGTCGGTACTAAACGTCTCTCCTAATGTGAACTACGCCAGCGGTGCTTCCCGTGCTCGCTTTATCCAAGTCCGAGGCATCGGCGACCTGGAGCAATTCGTCGATCCTAAGCACTTTCCATCGGTGGGTATTTCCGTTGACGAAATCAATCTCGGTGGTACCGCCAACGCCGGCATGCTGTTCGATGCACAGCAAGTTGAGATCATCCGCGGACCACAGGGGACCCGGTTCGGCACGAGTGCCCTCGCCGGAATGGTTAATATCATCTCCAATCAACCCACGGACGAATTCGAGCATTACATCAGGACCGGCGTTGGAAATTACAATGCCTGGCACCTCGGTGGCGTGGTCAGCGGGCCGCTAACGGATTATACGAAGGCGCGCCTTGCCATACAGCAGAACAAAGGGGATGGCTATATTGACAACACCTTCCTGGGCCGAGACGACACCAATGGATATGATGAACTGTCCGTGCGGGCAAAGTTACGATTCGACCCCACTGCGAATTCCACCTATGAATTGATGGCGTTCCATTTCAATGGCGAAAACGGCTATGACGCCTTTTCCCTGAGCAACGACCGCAATACGCTGTCAGACCAGCCCGGCCACGACAATCAGGACACGGATGCGCTGGCAGCTAAAGGCGAATGGCATATGGACAGCGATACAAGCATCCAGGCTGTTGCCACGTGGTTGCAGAGCGATCTCGAATATGGCTACGACGAAGACTGGACCTTCGTCGGCATCTGCGACGGCACTCTCTGCGATCCGGTATGGGACTTCTATTCCAATACCGACAACTACAAGCGGGACCGCGACGAAGTGTCGCTGGATGTTCGCATATTGGGAGATTCGGCAGCGCGCACCCTTCGTTATGTCGTCGGCGCTTATCTCCAGCAACGCGATGAAGATTTGCACCGGGAATACTATGGCGATTTCTTCAGCGGCTACGAAACCGACCGCCGCGCTATCTACGGTCAACTGGAAGCGAGCTTATCCGACCAGTGGACATTGCTCGCAGGCGCGCGACTCGAGCGATTCGACGATGACTATAGCGATACGTTCGGTTTCAGCTCCGACAGCGACGATAGCCTTTGGAGCGGCGAGCTAACGCTCAGCTATGAAACCAACCTAGGCACATTACTCTATGCCACGTTGTCGCGCGGTAATAAAGCCGGCGCCATCAACACGCAGGCAAGTGCAAACCTGGCGTTCATGCAGCCCATGTTCCAGACGTTCATGCAGGGCAAGCTGCGCGTCGACACCGAGGTACTTATCAGCACGGAGGTCGGCATCAAGGGTCACTTTATGGATGATGACCTGCGATTCAGAGCGGCCGTTTTCAGCATTGACAGGGATGATGCCCAGCTTGAATCCTGGATGTGGGACGGGGTCAACTTTCTTTGGATCGGGTTCCTGGACAATGTGGATGGCTCCAATTACGGTCTGGAAGTGGAGGCGGATTACCGGGTCAGCGACCGGCTGACGCTGTTCGCATCTGCGGGATGGCTTAACACCGACGTCGACGCCATCACTACGTTCGATCTGGACCTGTCTGACTTCGTCACCCACCGGAATACCGATCAAGCGAAGTCGCCGGCGTGGCAGTTCAATGGCGGGTTCAATCTCGATATCACTGATAAGCTGCGCCTCAGACTGGAACTCGAAGGCAAGGACGACAGTCGCTATGGCTATTATCACGACCTTGAGATCGACAGCTATACCCTCGTGAATGCAAGCCTTAGCTATCAGATCGGCAACGTGGACCTGCAACTGTGGGGCCGCAACCTGACGGACGACGACTATGCGGTTCACGGTCTCTACTTTGGTAACGATCCTCGTAAGGGGTGGATCAACGAGAACTACCTGCAGTTGGGCGAACCATTGGTTGTCGGACTGACGGCAGATTTCCACTTCTAAAGAGCGAAGCCAGCATACACTCCATCACCTTGGATAATGGGCCATGAATCTATCAGTTGAAATCAGCATGTATGCCATGAAGGACGACTTCTTCCCTGCAGTCGACGCGTTCCTGGCCGATCTTAATGCCGGCGCTGAGATCGAAGTTAAGACCAGCAGCATCAGCACGCAGTTGTTCGGGGAATATGAAGCGGTCATGGCGTTGCTGCAGAAGGCCATCAAGAAGTCCTTTGAGGAATACGGCAAAGCGTGTTTCGTCACCAAGTTTCTGCAAGGGGATACGCGCGTAAGTACCGGGTATGACTGACATCAGTCAGACGATTCAGGCTGCCATCGAGGCATTCTCTATCTGGGAGGCCCTCGCCGTATTCTTCGGGCTGGCCTATCTGATCCTGGCAACGCGAGAGAATATCCTCTGCTGGTACGCTGCCCTCATCGGCACGGCCATATCCATCTATGTCTTCTGGGACGCCAGCCTGGTGATGGAATCGGCATTGCAGGTCTACTACGTCGTCATGGCGGTCTACGGATGGTATCAGTGGCGCTACGGAAGCAAAGGCGATGACCCCTTGCCCATCGCTCTTTGGAAACCGGGAGTCCACTTCGTTGCAATCGGTGGTGTGCTACTGATTTCGATCGTCTCGGGATATCTGCTGTCGGAGAACACGCAGGCAGCCTGGCCCTACCTCGATTCCTTTACGACCTGGGCAAGCGTGCTAACGACTTACATGGTGGCGAAGAAGATTCTGGAAAACTGGATCTACTGGTTGGTGATCGACAGCTTGTCCATATTTCTCTACTTGGAGCGGGGTCTCTATCTCTATTCGCTGCTGTTTCTACTCTACATCATTATCGCTATTTTCGGATTCCTGCAGTGGCAACGACACTACATGCAGCAGCGGGATGAGACGGCAGGCATCAATGTCGCTGAAGCGCCCTGAACCGGTCGATTGCGCCGGTTCGTGCGCTAGAATTCAAGCCCCTTCGGCACCCCGCTCGTCTCAATGTGCTGCAGCTGCTCCATGATATCCTGGGCACGCTCACGTTCCTCGGGCGTTCTGGTCGGCATGGTGAAGCCCGTTCGGGAAGCGTATTCACGATGCTCTTTGATGAAGCCGGGATATTCGTCGTAGGTACACACTTCCGTGAGTTTGAGCAAATCGTCGGTCGTAATCACCTCGCGCATCTCCTGCCACTTGCCCTCTAGGGAAAGCCGATGCAGTTTCTGGCCGAGTTCCTCCAGGTCATGCAGTCGCAGAACGTCGTGATAGGTTCGGGTTGAACCATAGAAGGAAAGGGGCTGACGCATCCGATCCAGGTTCTGTTCAATTTCACTGTCGTTCTCGCCGAGCACCAGATAGCCGCTCTGAGCGATTTCGATATCCTTCCAGGTTCGGCCTGAACGCTCAAGGCCGACCTTCACGTTGGGCAGCAGCACTTCGCGCATGTACTTGTCGGTCATGATGCCACCGTGGGGCATGACGCCATCGGCGACCTCTCCTGCCACACGGGCCATGGCACTGCCCACCACCGCAAGGGATATCTTCGGGCGCGGGTAATCGATGCGACCCGGGTTGAAATTCGGGGTCATCAACGTGAACGTGTAGTGCTTGCCCAGGAATTCCGCCGGCGTGCCCTTCTGCCAGCAGTCCCAGATCGCGCGCATCATGCGGATATATTCCTTCATGCGCGGAGCAGGCGCCGACCAGGGGATGCTGAAACGGCGTTCATTGTGGCCTTTGACCTGACTGCCCAACCCGATCGAAAAGCGCCCTTTGGAAAGATGCTGCAAGTCCCAGGCTTCCATCGCCAGCACCATGGGGCTGCGGGGAAATGCGATGGTCACGCCGGTCTGCAGTTCCACCTTCTCCGTGGCGGCTGCCGCCATGGTCATGGTCAGAATCGAATCGTGCGACAGTTCGCCACAGGTTACAAAGTCGTAACCATTCTCCTCCGCTCGCTTTGCCGCTGCCTGTACTTCACCCGGCCATCCGCCAATTCCAGTACCAAGTTTCATATGCTACCCCCTCTCCTTTGGATTGCGGAGCTAGCATAAGACCATGGGAAACCACTGTCCAGTAGCGTTACGGACTGACGTTAATTCGGTTATCCTTATGGCGCAGGGCTCGATTCCTGACTGTCCGCAGGGGGCTCGGACATCGACAGCAACTCTTCCGATGACATGTCTAACAGATCTTTCTCTTCATCGGCATTCTCCATCATCTCAAGCACGCCTTTATCTTCCCACACGGGAATGCCTGCCGCCTCGTACTTCTCTCTGATTCGATCGGTCACTACCCCTGCGCGAACCAGCGCAGGCATCATAAGGTCCTTGAACGAGTGTACGTGCCCGGTCGGCAGCTCTGCCTTGATGCCCTGCTCGCGCGCCTCTGCCATCGCCTTGAAGAAATCGTCGGGGTCGATATTCGCATTTTGCAGAACCATGGCAAATCCGCCGGCGCTGCCTCTGCCCGCCCCACCGCGTTGAGAGTTAAACAGGATCTCAACGGCGTTGAAGGCAAATTCCGCAAGATCTTCAACGTCATCCGAATGCATACCCTGCACCAGCTTGCGCAAGTAGATATTCCCGAAGCCTACGTGACGGGCCTCATCAGACAGTACGCCCTGCGTTAGCTTCTTCAGCAACGGGCAGGTCGTCTGCCTGTGCATATTGTGAAAAGCCGCCAGCGCCAACCCCTCGATAATCATGTTCATGCCCACCATGATCTTGGCCGGCCCCTTTGCCTTGAGCGTTGCATCGATCAGGTCTTTGAGCATGGGTGACATCGGATAGACCATGGAGAGCTTGTCGATGTAACGCTTGTAGACTTCAACGTGCCGGGCTTCATCCATGGTTTGCGTGGCGCAGTAGAGCTTGGCTTCATAGTCCTCAACCGCATGAGTCAGCGTGGACGCGGTCATCAATGCGCCCTGTTCACCGTGCAGAAACTGAGACAGTGTCTGGGCGGTAGAGTGTGCACTGAATAACTCTCGCTGTGACTGGGACATCTTCTGGAAGAAAGGCCACTTCAGCAGCGATCCGGTCTGTTCCACGATCGGTTTGGAGGGATCCAGGGGCGTATCCCAATCCAGGTACTCATCCGGTATCCACTGGCCGACCTTTGCTTTTTTATAAAGGCTGGAGAGTTTTTCCTCGGAAATGGCATAGCTGAAGTTCCAACAGATCTCCATGGGCGTATCCAGAACAGTGGATGTTTGCCAATCCGCATTTGCAGCGGTCACTGCATCCTCACCCATCACCCTTCTCCTCTCGAAATAGGAACCAACGTTGCCAGAATATGGCATCTTATGGTCACATTTTGGTTGTTACAATATCCATGAGCCCCAATACGCTAAATATCCACTATTCTGTCGATATATTAGATTCTGAAACATCACCGGTCGCTTTACTGACGACTGTGCCGTGAACAGTGAAGGGCATCTTCGCTCACTTGGTGTAAGATTTGCCGAATCCATCGTGTGAAAGGAAAGGCATATGAGTCTGGATCTCATCGCATTAGCTGAACAGGCCTGGAATGGGGAGCTCGACACCGTCTTTGAGCACCACCCAGTGCACACGGTCTACCAGGGGAGCTGCGAACTGGCGGATGACCTGCTGGGACTCAAGAGCGTAGCAGCACTTTTCGTGATCGATTCCGGTGACGGCTTGGTCATGCTGGATGCCAGCCTGCAACTGGATATAGACCGGGTCTTTGAGGAGGTTCGCAACTGGCGTCCCGATACGCCGCTCAACGCAGCCATCTTCTCGCACCATCACGTCGACCACGTATTTGCCACGCGTCGATTTGAAGAGGAAGCTAAACAGCGCGGCTGGCCACAACCGGTCGTGTATGCACACGAACTCACGCCGCAACACTTCGATCGCTACCGCGATACCCTCGGTTGGAACACGGCGATCAACCGCCGTCAGTTCGCGATCGATGCGCCTCAGTTCTCCTGGCCTGGGGAGTACCGTTACCCGGATGTGGTGTACAAGGATCGGCTGACCTTTAAGCGCGGTCGACTCACGTTCGAATTACATCATGCGAGGGGTGAAACGGACGACCACACCTGGACCTTTATTCCGGAACGCAAGATCCTCGTTCCAGGAGATCTCTTCATCTGGGCGGTACCCAATGCAGGCAATCCACAGAAAGTGCAGCGCTACCTTTCCGACTGGGCCGATGCGTTAGATCAAATGGCAGGACTCGAACCAGAGATGATGTTGCCCGGTCACGGCCTGCCGATCGTCGGTACAGAGCGGATCCATGAAGCTTTGACCAATACCGCCGCAGTACTGCGTTCCATCGAGGAGCAAACCCTGGTCTTGATGAACAGGGGTTGCTCACTGGATCAGGTACTGCATCAAGTCAAGCTGCCGGTGGATCTGCTCGACAAGCCTTATCTGCGACCCGTATACGACGACCCCAACTTCCTTATCCGTATGGTGTGGCGTCGCTATGGCGGCTGGTGGGACGGTGAATTCGACGCCCTCCTGCCTGCTCCCAAGTCCGCCCTGGCTGCGGAGTGGATCGATCTAGCGGGCGGGGTGGAGGTGGTGCTGAGGCGCGCACGCACCTTGGCCGAACAGGGGGAGTATCCCCTCGCCTGCCATCTGATCGAAACCGCTCATCACGCCGCGCCGGAGGATGCAGCAGTGCACGAAGTACGCGCCCTCATCTATCGCGGCTATGCCGAAACGCAGAGTTCCTCCATGGCGCGCAATATCTTGAATCACGCCGCCCTGGCAAGTGAGCAAGGTAAACGCGACCTGGCATCATCCAGTTGATGGTGTGACAGCAGCGGGCACTGTAGTTCATCACTCATCTATATTAAACAGTAATGATGCAGTCGTACGGTCCTCCTTTGCTTTCGTTTCCAGCCAGTTGAAGAAGGCGCCCGCTGCCGGGGTAACGCGAAGGAAGTCGCGAAGAATAGCTCTCTTCCAATCCGTCGCCGTACCGAGGAGTTCATAGAGCTGCTGCAACACCTTCGTGTTCGCGGGCTTGCCGCTTAGCCAACCACTGAGATCCGCTTCCTCCTCGAACCAGGTTCGCGCCTTGTACTTTGGCTCCAGGATATCCGGCGGCAGATTGCCTCGCCATCGTAATGCGCCGATGCTGGCGATCGCAATCTCCTGATAGCGCGCATAGCGGTGCTGGCATGGCGGCTGGCTTGGCTGCAGGATGCCCGTTATCAGCTCTTCTGCATCGCTCGCAGCAAGCGCCTGGCTACGGCGGATATCTTCCTTTAGATGCTCGATCCGAGATGGGTGGTCCTGCAGACGGTTGCCATCATGTGAGTACCATCCGCTGTAGTCACCATAGAGCTGCTCATCAGGGTCGTTGCTGCCACTGAGCTTGGCGAGACTTGACTGCAGGAGATCAACGGCCAGATTACAGACGAACAGTTGCGCCAGTGCGTCTTTTTCCGGCGTGTGATCGCCGAGGCGCAAACGGACCTGTTCGATTGGCTCTGCAGGCACGTCGGCAGGTGCATCCATGCCAAGCCAAACCTGCACGGCTACGATGAGGCCGTTCAACTCCGTCCATCGGCGGGGGCTGATCTGTCGGCAGAGATACAGGGACGTGGGCTTGCCCGCGCCGACGGCACGGCAGACATTCAGATAGTCTCGTTCATACTCGATTTCAAACCAACAGAAATAGCAGGCCTGCGCTAACACGGCCAGTGTGTCGCTATCCGCTTGACCATCGGTCTGCTCGAAGCGGTGCACGCGCGCTGCAAAATTGTCATCGCTGGCACGCATCGCCTCAGCGAATTCGCTTATAGGAATGATCCGCTGTCTGATAGGCTCCATGCAGCGACTGTCTCCTCAGTCGTCGAGACTTCTAAACGCTCTCTCCCACCGTTATGATGGCCATGTAATTATTGAGGAAGCCATCATGTTTCGCACCTTTTTTCTCATATCTACACTGCTGACTTCATTCACGGCCTTTGCCGCAGGAGATGACATGCTTGGCTTCAGCCGCAGCCAAGCCGATGAGCAACGGGATCTCGAGAAGCAATTCGATAGCCATCTCAAGCAGGAGGAGATCGGCAACTGGATAAAACGGCTGTCGGCAGAGCCCCATCACCTCGGATCGGCATTCGATCGAGAAAATGCAGAGTACCTTGCCGAGTTGTTCAAATCGTGGGGATACGAGACCCGCATCGAGAAATACCGCGTCCTCTTCCCTACCCCCAAGGAGCGCTCGTTAGAGCTGGTGGAGCCGACGTCCTTCCGGGCCAATCTGCAGGAGCCCGCACTGCCGGAAGATGAAACTTCCGGTCAGACTGACGCACAGCTCCCCATCTATAACGCCTATTCCGTGGATGGCGATGTCACCGCCGAACTGGTTTACGTCAACTATGGCGTCCCCGACGACTATAAAGAGCTGCAACGTCGCGGCATTGACGTCAAAGGTAAGATCGTGCTGGCCAGGTACTACGGATCCTGGCGGGGCATCAAGCCCAAGGTCGCTGCGGAAAAGGGAGCAATCGGCACCATCATCTATTCCGATCCGGCCAACGACGGCTTCGTACCGGGGGATGTCTACCCGAAAGGTCCGTACAGAAGCGATCTGGGTGCGCAGCGGGGTTCCGTGATGGATATGCCGCTCTATCCCGGCGATCCCCTGACACCCGACATCGGTGCCACGAAGAGAGCCAAACGACTGAAAATCGAAGATGCGCAGACGCTGACCAAGATTCCGGTTCTCCCAATCTCATATAGCGATGCCCTGCCCTTGCTGCAGGCGATCGACGGGCCGGTCGCACCGAGCAGTTGGAAAGGTGGCTTGCCGGTTACCTACCACTTGGGGCCAGGCCCCGCCAAGGTGCGCCTGAAACTGGAGTTTAGCTGGGACATGGTGGATCTCTACAACGTCATCGCCACGCTCAAGGGCGAGGTCTATCCGGGTCAGTGGGTGGTGCGCGGCAATCACCACGATGCCTGGGTCAATGGTGCCAGGGATCCGATATCCGGCATGGCGGCCCTCCTGGCCGAGGCAAAGGCGGTTGGCGAACTGAAGAAATCCGGCTGGCAACCACAGAGAACGATCGTCTACGCGGCCTGGGATGGTGAAGAACAGGGATTGATCGGATCCACCGAGTGGGCGGAGCACTATGCCAGCGAGTTGCAGGACAAGATGGTCGCCTACATCAACACGGACAGTAACGGACGTGGCTTTCTTGGCGCGGGCGGCTCGCACACACTGGAGAAACTGGTCAATCAGGTGGCACGGGAGGTGCAGGACCCGCAGGTAGGCGGATCCGTGTCGAACCGGCTTAAGGCCAGGATCAGACTGTCAGGTACGCCGGAGCAGAAGAAAGAGGTGGATAAGCGCAAGAACTTTCGCATATATCCGCTCGGCTCCGGCTCCGACTACACCCCTTTCCTGCAGCATCTTGGCATCGCTTCCCTCAATCTCGGCTACGGTGGCGAGAGCGGTGGCGGCAGTTACCATTCCATCTACGATTCCTACGACCACTACGTTCGTTTCGGCGACCCCGGGTTCGAATATGGGGTAACCCTGGCCCAGACTACAGGGCGCATCGTGCTGCGGCTGGCTAACGCCGACTATCTTCCCTTTGAATTCCAAGGCTTCGTCGACAATATCGGCAACTACGTACAGGAGGTCGTCAAGCTGACCGATAAGATGAGGGAAGATACCGAGAATCTGAACAAGATGATCGACCAGGGTACATTCCGCCTGGCGCTCGACCCGACCAAGTCCCTGACGGCACCGGAAAGAGAAGATCCGGTTCCGCATGTCGCATTCGCCGATCTGCACAACGCAATGCAGGCTGTGAAAGTCAGTGTCGCCGACTACCAGGACGCGCTCGACAAGCTGGACAGACAGGCGATGAACCAGAGGGAACGAGAAAAACTGAGCCGTCTCCTATACCAGTCTGAGAGGAAGCTATCGAAAGAGCATGGCTTGCCCAGGCGGCCCTGGTACAAACACCATATCTATGCTCCGGGTTTCTACACCGGCTATGGCGTGAAGACGCTGCCCGGCATCCGAGAAGCGATCGAAGAGAGAAATTGGCAGGAAGCGAAGGAGGAAATCGCAATCACGGCGGCCGTACTTGAAGATTTTGCCGCTCAGATCGACCAGGCGACGCGACTCATCGTGCAGCAGCCAAGGTAAGGATAGTCGTTGATCCTAATTAATGTGTAACTTGAATAAACTCCTGTAACTCTCTGATATTATTGACATATCAGTGTTGCAGATCTATGTGTCAGCGTGAAAATCCGGCTGTCGCTTATCCATGAACGCGTTGACCGCCTCGCGGAACGCCTTGCCGGATGTGGCCTTGCGCAACCACCTCCCCTCGAGTCTCTGTACCTCGGACAGCTCATCTTGATCCAGGTTCTGCCAGGTGACCTCCTTAACGCCCATCACCTGCTCGCTCGGATTGAATGCAATCTCGGCGGCCACTTCCATCGCCTTGTCCATCAACTGGTCGTCCGGCACGACGCGATTCACCAAACCGATTCGAGCTGCCTCCTCCGCATCGATGATGCGACCGGTCAGCATCAACTCCATGGCGTGCCCCATACCGACGATGTGGGGCAGGATGTGGGTGGAGCCTAGTTCCGGGAAGATACCCATGCGGATGAAGCGCATAGAAAGTCTGGCGCTTTGCGATGCGATACGCACGTCGAACGGCAGGATCGTGGTCAGTCCTGCCCCGATGGAGTGGCCGTTGATGGCAGCGATAAGCGGTTTTGATTGCATACAGAATCTGGTCCAGCCGCCCGGATCCTGACGCGGGCTGTCGTCGTCACTGGAAGGGGGGCTCTGCGGTGCCCTCTCCTTCGGATCTACCAGATCCCGTTTCCATCCGCCAACATCCGCCCCCGCACAGAAGGAACGTCCGGCACCGGTCACAACGATGGCACCAATTGCCGGATCTTCGTTCCAGGCTTCCATCTGCTCCTGTCTCTCCCGGGTCATGACCGGATGCAACGCATTCAGTTTTTCAGGACGGTTGTGCGTGATAACGCCGACGCGACCGACCACTTCCGTCTTGATCATTTCGTAAGCCATGTTTACTCTCCCTTGCGTAATCCAGTCACTCTCTACAACCGTACTGCCTGGATGGCTGAATGTAAAGAGCCGCCTCTCTGTCCTGATAATTACTTAAATATCAACTGGTTATGCTGCTCTCATGAGCGCGTTACTTGACACGGATGGCAACTGCAATTAGTCTTACCGTGGTCAAGTAGGCAACTCCCTATCTGTTACAGCACACATCAATCTCGTCAAGAAACTCCCCATATCTTCCCCAACAACTCTACTGGGTCGATAGTCTGGTCATTTGAAAGCAGACTGGGTCCCCGAATGGGTTCTCGAATGGGTCCCCGACTGGGCGTCCCCGAGACATGACAGAACGCAGTAGCAGTAAAGAAGAACTGCTGGAGTTAGACCCTGAGGCCGCCGCTGAGGCACTGGAGGCGCCGAGGGCAAGATGGCCACAGACCTTCGACGCCTTCAGAGACAGGAACTTCTGCTGGTTCTTCGCCGCCCTGTTCGGCAACTTCGCCGCCATGAATATGCAGATGTTCATTCGTGGTTGGCTGGTCTATGAGATCACCGGATCCTACGAAAAGCTCGGCTGGATGTCTGCTGCGGGCGGCATCGTCGGTCTGGTTCTCGCTCCTCTCGGTGGCGTCGTGGCCGACCGCGTGCGTCAGAAGAAGCACGTGGTACAGTTCTGCCAAGGGATAAACGCCAGCATCACCCTGACCATCGCAGTACTGATCGCAATGGGCGTGCTCAACTTCGGGCATCTGCTAATCGCCTCTATCGTACAGGGCATGTCCATGAATGCCATGATGCCATCGAGACAGGCGCTGACGGCCGAGATCGTCGGCATGGAACGCCTGACAAATGCCATCGCCCTCAGTACATCCGGGATGAACACCGCTCGTCTGCTGGTACCGGGTCTGGCCGGATTCATCGTCGCCGCCCTGGGTGGCGGCAACGGCAACATAGACCCAGCCCAATACGTCTACTACATCATGACCATACTGTACGTGATCTCCATGCTGGGTCTCATCATCGTGAAGATCGAGGATCATGAACCGGAGGCGAGTGGTGAGCCCATTCTCGAGGGACTGCTGCAAGGCTTTCGCTATGTCTTTCACACGCCCATCATCCGTATGCTGCTGGGGGTCAACTTTCTGATGGTCTTTTTCAGCATGACCTACTTCCTGCTGCTGCCCGGCTTCGTCAAGGATGTGCTGGACGCCGGCCCGGATCGACTCGGACTGATCATCAGCATCTCCGGCATCGGATCGCTGGTCGGTTCGCTGCTCATCGCCTCCATGCCGGATCGAAACCGTGGCCGGGTGCTACTCTCGAGCGCCCTGTTGCTCGGGCTGGGGCTGATCTTCTTCGCCAGCTCCACCAACTATTGGCTGTCCGTAGTGATCTTAACGGTGGTCGGGCTGGGTCAGTCCGGACGCATGTCGCTCAGTAACGTGTTGTTGCAGGCGAATGTCGACAACGACTATCGCGGTCGCGTCATGAGCGTCTATATGCTTGAGTTTTCAATCCTGGCCATCAGTATCTATCCCATCAGTCTGCTGGCTGACAAGGTGGGCCCGCAGATCGCCGTCGGCATATCGGGGGCGGGACTGGTCGTGCTGGTGCTGGCGCTGTTCAAAGTGCCGGCGTACAGAGACTTGGATTGATGCAAACCGACAATCCCTTCCATTGAGTAGACCCGCTTGGCCATAATCTGGCAGCAGACGCTGCATGGTACCAAATACGAAGTAAGATCAGCGGGTTCTTCCATCCGGCTATACAACAATGGGCAGCTCAACAGCCAATATAGCGCGCGACATTTCTTTACGGGAAACGTCTGGGATCTACTCACCCTGCCGGCCCTCCTAGCCAAGACCGAGTTAAGGCGGGTCCTGCTACTGGGTGTCGGCGGTGGCACCGTCGTACATCAGCTCGATCAGATCTACCATCCACACGCCATGCTCGGTATTGAACTCGACCCGGTGCACATCAAGGTCGCGAGGAAGTTCTTCGATGTCGACAGGCCGAACCTCAAGATCCATCGAGCGGATGCGATCCAATGGGTAAAGGACTATCGCGGCGATCGCTTCGACCTGATCATCGACGACCTGTTCTTGGAGAGTGACGGGCAGCCGTGCCGGACAATTGCAGCCGGCAGTAGCTGGTTGCGCCACCTCGTGCGGTTACTATCCCGCCAGGGGCTGCTGGTACAGAACCACCTCAGCAAGGATGAACTGGCCAGATCGGCCGTCCTGCAGAATCGTCGCATCCGATCACACTTCGGCCGCGCCCTCAGGCTAACCCTGCCCTTCTACGAGAACGCGGTGGGCGCTTTCTACAGGGAACCGATCAGCCTGACGACCGGGCCCAAAGCCGTCGGGGATCTGTTGCGGCATCGCTTCAACCTGACCGATGCGCGACTCAGATTCCGAGCAAAACAGCTCTTCTAGTCGACCTGACCTGCTCGCGTTCCGTCGGCGCCGCCGGCCCTCGTAATCATTGTTCTGAATCAAATAAACCCGATATTGGTTGCTCGTCAATCTATTAACCTTGCATTTAGCGGGTGAATTGGATTACGTTTAACGATTCTCTGAACCATGCGTACTAAGGAGTAAACAGATGCTAAAAACTCGCTTCACTGAAGAATTCGGATTCAAGTATCCCGTTGTCTGCGGTGGCATGATGGGGATCGGTATAGGTGAACTGATCGCCCCGGTTGCCGAGGTCGGTGCGCTGGCTTTTCTCACTGCTTTGACACAGTCCACCCCGGAGGGGCTGGTCAAGGAAGTGGAACGCACCAGAGGCATGACGGATAAGCCTTTCGGCGTCAACCTGACCATTCTCCCCACCATCAATCCGGTTCCCTATGAGGAATATGCCGAAGCCATCGTTGCTTCCGGAATCCAGGTGGTGGAAACCGCCGGACGCAGCCCGGAGCCCTATATGCCCACCTTCAAGGCTGCCGGCATCAAGGTCATTCACAAATGCACGTCCGTGCGCCACGCCCTCAAGGCGGAAAAGGTAGGCGTGGACGCCATCAGCATCGATGGCTTCGAGTGTGCGGGACATCCCGGTGAAGATGACATTCCCGGATTGATCCTCATCCCGGCAGCCGCCAATATGCTCACCATACCGATGATCGCATCGGGCGGATTTGGCGACGGGCGCGGGCTCGCCGCGGCAATCATGTTGGGTGCGGATGGCATCAACATGGGCACCCGTTTCATGGCGACCAAGGAAGCGCCACTGCACCAGAATGTCAAGGATAAGCTGGTGGAGGCATCTGAGCTGGATACGACCCTCATCAACCGCACCTTCCGCAACACCTCGCGGGTATTCAAGAACTCGATCGCGGAACAGGTGGCTGCCAAAGAGAAAGAGGGTGCCGAGTTCGCCGATATTCAGGAACTGGTTGCCGGAACCCGGGGCCGCAACGCCATGTCGAGCGGCGATCTGGAAGGTGGCATCTGGACTGCCGGCATGGTAACCGGCTTGATCAAAGATATCCCGACGGTGGCGGAGCTGATCTCGCGTATCACCGCGGATGCCGAAGAGATCATGCAGTCCAAGCTAAAGATGATCGCCTAAACCTGGCGCCGAGTAGCGGAGCGTGCCACGGCGAACTGTTCAGCCGGCTAACAGCTCCGCTACCACGTCAGCAAGCTCTGCCAGATTGAGCGGCTTTTCAAAAGACCGCTCCGCGCCGAGATGCTCAGTGATCTTGAGGTAGTTATTGTTACTCGGTGCACTGATGGTGATGATCTTGATGTCCGGGTTGTTCTTCTTCAGGTAGAGCACGGTTTCGATGCCCTCCTGTTCAGGCATCAGGATATCCGTGATGACCAGATCGATCTGCTCCTGTTGGACGACCTTTACGCCCTCCTTGCCATTCTCGGCCTGATGGAGCTTGTATCCGGATTTCGCCAGTTTCTGGATGATTACCGCCCGAATCCGTTCTTCATCGTCGATTACCAGTATATTGTGAGGCATGGGCTTCCCTTCCTTCTGTTGATTATAGACGCGTTCCGTAAGAGAGCGAGCCCAGCGGCAATGGGGTCCTCAGCAACACGGTGCGGTGCCGGGCGAGGCGGTCTGCGTGCAGACTCGTCTTTCCATGAGGATTCGGTATACAATCCTGGGGTTGCGAAAGCTTTACTCTTCAGAATTACGCTATGCCCAACGGCCATCATTCCGCACAGAGCGCCCAATACACAGCCAATGCACCTCGAAGAGCCGATGCAACCTTTCGTGATCTGGGACACCTGCAGAGGCTATTTCCCTATCTAAGACGATACGCCTGGGCGCTCGCGGCGACCATTTTTGGTTTTCTGTTAACCCGGTTGTTCGATGCCGCGGTGCCCCTCTTCCTCAAGCTGGCCGTAGACAGCATCAGCGACGGCGATCCCAAACTGCTACTGCCGGCCGCGGGAATAATCGCTACGGTGATCTGCCGCTATGGTGTGTTCGTGTATGCGCGCAGGCTGATGCGAAGGATCGCCATCGCCGTGTGCTATGACCTGCGCAAACGCCTCTTCAAGCATATCCAGAAGCAGGGACCGGCTTTCTTCAATGTCTACCCCACCGGCGACATCATGTCCCGGGCAATCAATGACATCAATCTGGTGCGCAACGTCATCGCCTGGGGCGTGGTCTCCATCATGACCTTTCTGTTTTCCGTCTCCATCGCCATGGTCTTCATGTTCTACCTGTCACCGACGCTGAGTCTGATGGTGATATGGCCGCTGCCGATCGTCGCATACGTCGCATTCCGCATGTCCAGGATACTGTTTCCCTATATCCGCGAGCAGATGATGGCCATCGGCGAGGTGACCTCTTATGTGCAGGAGAATCTAAACGGCATCCGCACCATTCAAGCGATGGCCCAGGAGGAGGCGGAGATCAAACGCTTCACGGCGGTGAGTACCAAATACGCCGACCTTGTCTATCGTGCAACCAAATATCGCGCCATTATGAACGTGATCATGCCGATGATGACGACGATCCTGCCGGTGATCATCATCGGCTATGGCGGCAGCCTGGTGCTGTCCGGTGACATCAGCGTCGGCACGTTTGTGGCCTTCTTCTCCTACCTGCTCATGTTGACGGGCCCGGTACGCATGATCGGCATGTCCCTGTCGATGCTGACCATGGGTGCCGCCGGGACAGCACGGTTGTTCGAGGTCTTCGACTACGAGCCGGAGATCAATGATGATCTGAGTGCAGAGGTACCGGACAGAATCCAGGGTCACGTGGAAATCCGCAACCTGACCTACACCTATCCGGGAGCACACCAAAGCGCACTGACCGACATCTCCATCGACATCGAACCGGGTGAGACCATCGCCTTCCTGGGACGGGTGGGATGCGGTAAATCGACGCTTCTCAAGTCACTGGTCCGGCTGATCGATACACCGGCGGACACCGTGTTGCTGGACGGTCATGATATCCGCAGGTTTCCGCTGGAACGCCTGCGCAAGGACATTACCCTGATCCTGCAGGATCCCTTCCTGTTTTCCGATACGCTGCGGCTCAATGTCACCTATGACGACCCGAGCAGGCAGGACAAACCGATCTGGGCGGCGACCGACGCAGCCAGTATGTCCGAGACCATACGGGAATTTCCCCTGCAACTGGCCACCATCGTCGGTGAACGGGGCATCACGCTGTCCGGTGGTCAGAAGCAGCGCGCGACCCTGGCCCGGGGTCTGATCCGGAGGGCACCGGTGCTGGCGATGGATGACTGTTTCTCCAGCGTCGACACGGAGACTGAGGAGGAGATTCTCTCCGGCCTGCAACGCCTGCGGAAGGGAAAGACCACCCTTTTGATCTCGCACCGCGTGTCCACGGTCAGACACGCAGATCGGATCTTCGTCATCGACGAAGGGCGCGTATTGGAGTCGGGCACACATGAGGAGTTGCTCGACCTCGGCGGATACTATGCCGACCTCGAAGCGATCCAGAGCAATCAAGATCAGGACCGGCAACGCAAGGCCAAACTGCTGCAGGATCTTGAGGATGAGGAGGAAGTCTTGGTAGGAGGAGATGGATGAGCGAACAGACGTACGCCACGCCTGTACCACAGAGTTCGCCACCTAAGCGGGACTACTCCGCATTCGATGCGGACCTCACCGGCCAGGCTTTCAACTTTCAGTTGTTCGCACGGCTTCTCCGATGGCTGCGCCAGTATCGGCTTACCGTTGCCGCCAGTCTGCTGTTCGTCCTAATGGCCTCGTGGCTGACGGTCATGCTGCCGCTAATCACCGGGCGCGTGGCGATCGACACTATACTGCGCCCTAACCCGAAATCCGGTGAGCAGCCGGACTTCGGCATGACCGACCTGACCTATTGGATCAGTGACCTTGGCGATTTCGGCCCCCTGATCGGTGCTTGTATCCTCTATCTGGCCATGGTTACCGCGCAGGCAGGTATCATGTATCTGCACCGAATCACTCTGGCCAGCAGTGTATTGCGGTCGCTACGGGATCTGCGCGTTGATCTGTTCAGCACCCTGGAAGACAAACCGTCCTCTTTCTATGACCGGGTGGCGGTAGGCCGGGTCATGACCCGAGTGACCAACGACATTGAGAACCTGAATGAACTGCTCACAGGATTTGGCATGTTGGTGGGCGAGTTCGTGCCTTTCTTTGTCGCACTCTACGTGATGGCTGTCATCAGCCCGTCGCTCACGCTGATCGTCCTGGTTGCCATTCCCATTGCGGCTGTCGCAACCTACTTCTTCCGCATGGCCATGCGCGATATCTTCCGGTTGATTCGCAATTCGGTATCGGCTCTGAATCAATACTTGCAGGAGAATCTCATCGGCATTCAGGTGGTGCAGTTATCCGGTCGAGAGGCGATGAACGAAGAGATGTACGGTCGCCTGAACCACGACAACCGCCGTTTCGAGTTCAAGGCCATCAACTATGAGACCCTGTACCACTCCTTCAATGAGAGCCTCGCCAGCATTGCGATCGGTGCGATCATCTGGTTCGGTGGTGGCCAGGTTGTGCAGGACGAGATAACTCTTGGTGACATGATCATTTTCACCCAATACATCACCATGATGATCATGCCTATCGTGGGGTTGGGTGAGCAATTCAACGTGCTCTACCGTGCCATGGCCAGTGGCGAGCGGATCTTTCAAGCGATCGACTGGGACGAACGGTTGAAGGAACCGGAACACCCCGTGGTGTTGCCACCGCGGCTGCGCGGTGAGATAGAACTGCGCAACGTGCACTTCGGCTACAATGTGGACGAACCGGTCCTGAAGGATGTTTCCTTCAATATCGAGCCTGGAGAGAAGCTGGCGATCGTCGGACCGACCGGATCGGGCAAGAGCACCATCATCCGACTGTTGGCACGATTCTACGATTTCGACGATGACATGATATTCCTGGACGGGATCGATCTGAACCAGATTCGAAGTCGTGATCTGCGCCAGAGGATCGGCGTGGTGCTGCAGGACTTTCACATATTCTCCGGCACAGTGCGGGAAAACATTATGCTGAATAATCCCAATATTTCAGCAGAGCAGGCAGAGCAGGCGGCGCGAACCGTCAACGCCGACGGATTCATCCGCCAGTTGCCGGATGGGTATGACACGCACCTGGCTGAGCGAGGTCAGAACCTCTCCCAAGGCCAGCGACAACTGCTGGCCTTTGCGCGCGTGCTGGCGGCCGATCCGGAGATCCTGGTGCTCGATGAGGCGACGGCAAGTATCGATACCGCCACCGAGCTGGTCATTCAGGATGCCCTGCACAAGCTGACAGAGGGGAGAAGCTCCATCATTATTGCTCACCGGCTGCAGACCATTCAGGAGTGCGACCGCATCCTGGTTCTCCATCACGGTATCGTTAGAGAATTCGGCACACATGACGAACTGATTGCGAAACGCGGCATCTACTACACCCTTCATGAATTACAGTTTCAGGATGGTGAAGTGGCGGCAGAACTGGCGGGAGCGGACACGGAGCACGCCGATACTACCGAGACACAGCAGCCCGACCAGGGCGACGACGGCATACCCGGTCCCATGCGCGAGCCGGACAGCTTCTAGCCCGCAGCATGCCCAACGGAGGAGCCCACCGTCAGGCGCAAGCAGCCCAATACGCAGGCAGCGCGCCAAGGCGCGCCCAAGCGTCGTTTCGTGATCTGGGCCATCTGCGCAGGCTGTTTCCCTATCTGAAGCACTACCGATGGCCACTGCTGGCGACGATCACCGGGTTCTTCCTGATTCGCTTGTTTGACGGGACGGTACCCCTTTTCATCAAGTATGCCGTGGACAGTATCACTGAGGGGAATCCCAGTCTGATGCTGCCTGCGATAGGGATATTCATCGCCGTGACCTGTCGTTATCTGCTGTTCGTGTTCTCACGAAGGCTGATGCGGCGCATCAGCATCGCCCTGTGCTATGACCTGCGCAAGCGCCTTTACCGGCACGTACAGAAGCAGGGACCGACCTTCTTCAACAAGTACTCCACCGGCGACATCATGTCCCGGGCGATTAACGACATCAACCTGGTGCGCAGGCTGGCGGCATTTGCCTTTGTCACCATCCTGACCTTTATGTTTTCGGTATCCATCGCACTGATCTTCATGTTTTCCCTAGCACCTTCGCTGACATTGCTGGTCATTCCGCCGCTGCCTCTGGTGGCTCTGGTGGCTTTCAAGATGTCCAGAACCCTGTTTCCCTATGTTCGCGACCAGCAGATGGCGATGGGCCAGGTGACGGGCTATGTGCAGGAGAATCTAAACGGCATTCGCACCATTCAGGCGATGGCACAGGAGGAGGTGGAGATACGGCGATTCGGGAAGGTAAGCACCGAGTATGCAGATCTTGTCTTTCGCGCCACGCGCTTTCGCGCCTTGATGAACGTAATCATGCCGCTCATGACCACTGCACTGCCGGTGATTATCATCGGCTACGGCGGCAGCCTGGTGCTCTCCGGCGAGATCAGCGTAGGAACCTTTACGGCATTCTTCTCCTACCTGCTCATGCTGACCGGCCCGGTACGGATGATCGGCATGACCTTGTCCAATCTCACCACCGGCGCAGCCGGAACGGCGCGATTGTTCGAGGTATTGGACTACGAACCGGAGATCAGAGATCAACCGGATGCGAACGTGCCGGCCAGCCTGGAAGGCCATCTGCAAATCAGAAAACTGTCCTATAGCTACCCGGGTGCAATCCGCGAGGCCCTCACGGACATCTCCATCGACATCAGGGCGGGAGAGACCATCGCTTTCCTCGGACCGGTTGGATGCGGCAAGTCAACGCTACTAAAATCCCTGGTGCGGCTGATCGATACGCCGGCGGGAACCGTGCTGCTGGACGGTCACGATATCCGCGAGTATCCCCTCGGTCGACTGCGCCGGGATATCACCCTGATCCTGCAGGACCCCTTCCTGTTCTCCGATACCCTGCGACTCAACGTCACCTACGACGACCCAAGCAGGGAGGACAAGCCGATCTGGACGGCCACCGACGCCGCCAGCCTGTCGGAGAATATACGCGACTTTCCCCTGCAGCTCGCCACTATCGTCGGCGAGCGCGGCATCACCCTTTCCGGCGGTCAAAAGCAACGTGCGACCCTCGCCCGTGGTCTCATTCGCAAGGCGACCATACTGGCGATGGATGACTGTTTCTCCAGCGTCGACACCGAAACCGAAGAGGAGATTCTGTCCGGTTTGCAGCGGCTCAGAAAGGGCAAGACCACACTGCTGATCTCTCACCGGGTCTCCACTGCCCGACATGCGGACCGCATCTTCATTATCGACGCCGGGCGCATCGTCGAGTCAGGTAGCCACGCGGAGTTGCTGCGTTTGGGTGGCTACTATGCCGATCTGGAGGCCATCCAGAGCAATCAGGACCAGGATCGCAAGCGCAAAGCCAAGCTGTTACACGATTTGGTCGATTAGCGGGATCACGCTTCTCGTCTGCGCATCCATTGGAAATTCATGCTCTTGGGCGCAATGCTGCGCAGGAATGGTGCTGTAAGAACGGCCGCCGTCTCTGCATTAGCAGGGCCCTTCCATTTGAGTCGAACGATCGCGTCTTCATCAAACTCCGCCAGCCTGCTTTGCAGTTTAGCCGCCACCACCGAGCTGCTATCCCGGCTGTCCAGAACGATATCCTGCATGGCCCGAGTTGGCAGTGGATGGAAAATGGTCTGGCCCAATTGCCAACCAGTGCGCGGGTGTCGAACGATTTCAATTTCAAAGAAACCTTTGACCTCGTTCTTCTCGGCAAAGGAGGTGGGCTGCGTGGATCCGGGATAGATGACTGTTGCGCTTTGCCCGTTAGGTCGTAACACCTGCTTGCGATGGATGTGACCGGAAAGCAGTGCAGTAAAGTCGCTCGGCAACTCCTTCGCGGGGATCACTTCCGCCCCGGAACGGAATTTGTAGCCATTCGGTCCCACAGCAGCGCCCGCCACCGTCTGGTGCATGCAAAGTAGACGCACATCGGCCGGACACTGCTGCCAACCGGTCTGATTCAGCAGTGATTGAAACCTACCTCTGACATCGACCCGTTCAAAGGGAAAGCCTGACAAGGCAATCGTGGCGCCATGCAACGACAGTGCGAACGTGCAGGGATCGCTGAATACGTGAATGTTGGGATGGGAAAGGTAGAGGGATTGAGGCAGCGCCGAACGCTCGTGATTGCCCGGCACGATATACACCGGAATACGATCGGCGAATTCAAACAGCGGCGCATAGGCCAGGTCCACCACCTTTGCTGCCACGCGACTGCGGAAGAAGAAGTCGCCACCGTGGACGACAAAGTCCACGTCCGCACCATCAGCGTAATCCAGCACGCGCAGGTAATTGGCGAAGAAATCCTCTCCCCTTCGTCTACGCTCGACCCTCGGCCTCAATGGATAGTCAAAACCCAGATGCGTATCAGCCAGGAAAACAAAGCGAATATGTCGATGCCTGTCGGTCACATCAGCGTCCCTGTCCGCGAAGATCCAGATACTGCTTATTCATACAGTATACTGATCATACGTACAGTAAGCTGACAGGTCAAGCCAATCCGGGCCGTTACGCGCCCTTGAACTCAGCAGGTCGCTTCTGCATTCGCGCAGCGACCCCTTCTCGGGCATCGTCACTTGCGCTGGCAGTCTGCACCAACGCATCGACATCAGCATGATCGACACCGTCGCGAAACGCCATCAGACGATTGAGCAGACCTTTCATGGCGATCAGTGACAGCGGTGCATTGGCAGCCAGTCGGTCGATTATCTGATCCGCTGCTTCCTGCAACTCATCGCGCGGCACCGATCTTGCTATAACCCCGAGTTCGCACATGCGCGAGGCCGAGAGCGGATCACCTAACAGTAGCAGTTCGCGAGTAGTAACCGGGCCGGCCAATTCCACCAGCTTCTTAGTCAGGAACCACGTAGGGCACAGCCCAATCTGAGACAACGACATACCAAACCGTGCGCGCTCACTGGCGACAACGATATCGCAGTGCAGCGCGAGTTCGTTACCGCCGGCTATGGCATCGCCCTGTATAACTCCGACCACCGGAAGTGGATACTGCTCGAGCGCATGCAACATGGTTTCAATGGAACTTGTTCCGTCGCTGATACCCGTTCGGCTGACGAGATCCAGACCGGCACAAAACACCGTTCCTTCAGAGCGCAACACCGCCACCCGTTCCGACGCTTCCGGCTGTGCACTGAAGATATCGTGCAATCCGTTCAGCATCTCGCCATCCAACGCATTGCGTTTCTCGGGACGATTCAGGGTCACGGTGCGCACAGCACCCTCTAATTCATTCAGTATGGTTTCCATTGTTGTTCCCCTTCTTACATCAGTGGTCTGGTGGATGATACTTGCGGATCCGATACTTGGCCATCTTGATGAACAGCCGTTGCCAACGACCGAACCCTTGTGCGATCAGTCTCTCTGAATCCGCAGTGCGAATAGCTCACGCAAATGCTGCCAGCACTTCCTGATCGAGCTGCTCGTACAGTCGTGGATTGTTGGGGATGCCCTCGAAGATGATCTCCTGCACACCGACCGCCTCGTAGCTGCGAAAGACCTCGATGATGTGATCCGCCGTGCCGATCGGCAGATGGCGATCGCGGTCCTGCTCCGCCATGCCCGCGCCGAACAGCCCGCGCAAGTGCGCCGCCTTCTGCGGGTCGTCCTGCAGCGCGACCGGCAGGAATACGGAACGCGTGATCTCGTTGGGGTCTCGGTCGACGCTCACGCAGTGCTTTTCAAGCACCTCTATTTTATGCTTCACCTCGTCCGGGGTTCCCATCACATTCATCACGTCGCCGTATTTCGCCAGCGTGCGCAACGTACGTCGCTCGCCGCCCCCGCCGACCATGATAGGAACGTGCGGCTGCTGCAGGCACTTGGGTGCGAACGGCGCATTGGCGAGACGGTAGTAGCGCCCTTCGAAATTCACCGGGCCGTCTGTCGTAAAGAGCGCGTGGATCAGGGCGCAGGCCTCCTCGAGACGATCAGAGCGCTCTCTAATCGAGGGAAAATCCCAACCGTAGGCTTCGTGCTCGCGCTGATGCCAGGCGGCGCCA
>CEQE01061942.1_pt1 | contig 24589 bp, 27 predicted proteins | sample 356201 | NCBI WGS metagenome assembly CEQE01 (sample SAMEA2619970, study PRJEB7988) | marine metagenome | biome: marine biome (ENVO:00000447); feature: mesopelagic zone (ENVO:00000213) & marine oxygen minimum zone (ENVO:01000065); material: "saline water (ENVO:00002010), including plankton...
TTAAATCTTACATCAATATCTGCGCAAAACACAACAAAAGGAGAAAATTGGACATTTTCTGTTAGAGTTTTTGATGGAAGCAATTGGGGCAATTGGGTTAACAGTACTAATCTGACAATAAAGAATGCTGTTCCTGGGATTAATATAACTGTAAGCAATGTAACCGTTAATGAAACACAAAAAGTGAATATAACAACAAATGCGTCAGATATAGATAATGATGAATTGACATTCACTATTAACGATTCGGCAAGATTCGGGTTAGAGGGAATTTATTTCATTTGGAATACTACGCTCACAGATAGTGGGACTTATGATATAAATATAACAGTAAATGACACTGTGGGAATAGACTCAAAGATTGTAACTGTTATTGTTTTGGACGCTTTTGACTCTGATAAGGACGGAAATCCCGATTTTAATGATACTGATGATGACAATGACGGCCAGGATGATACTGTGGATTTTTTGATAGGGAACTCTACAAATATAACAGCAGATGTGCCAGCATTAAATATAACTATTAATGGCTCCAATGACTTTTCAAAATTATACGATAAAAATGTATTTATTAATATTTCAAATGGCAGTGAAACATTAGTTGAGTTTAACTTTACTTTTAATTCGACAAATAGACTAAATTTTCTTAATATAACCATTAATAAATCTACAAATGGTTCTGGTAGATTCTCTATCAAAGGCGTAGATTTAAGCGGAGAAAAAATAAAAAAGACTGTTTATATGGAAAAAATAAACTCAACTGTTAAAGGTGTTTGTATTCTGGATCAAGAAGTTGACTTCACTGAAATAAGTTCTGCCTGCAATGCCACTAATGAGATTCTGGTTAATTGCACCGGAGTCCCTCAAAATGGCATTATTTGCACTGATTTAGGCAATAGATGGAAAATTGAAAACTTATCAAATACAGCAGGCCAGGAATCTTGCAGGGACTTGGATGGCGATGGATATGGTCTAGCATGCAATTCAGGGACTGATTGTGATGACAGTGATACAAGCAAAAATACTGATTGTAGCACACCAAGCCCCAGCCCATCTGGAGGCGGTGGAGGCGGCGGTGGAGGCGGCGGTGGAGGCGGCGGTGGCAGCTTACTAGCTTCCGCAACAAATGAAAAAATACATTTCTATCAAACAATCGCAAGCGATGAGGAAATTAAAATAAATGTAAATAGAGAAAGTATTGCATTTACAAAAACAGAATTTATTGTAAATAAAGACCTCACAAAAGTTACTGCAACAATAAGATCATTAGATGAGGATGATGCTTCCAACACAATAGAAAATGCCTACCAATATGTTGAGGTTGATACCGATGGTATAACAGATAACGATATTGGAAATGTAAAAATTGAATTTAGCATAAATAATTCATGGTTTATTAATAATAATCTAGATGCAGAGACTGTTGTTCTAAATAGATATTCTAATGGATGGAATGAGCTAACAACTAAAAAAATAAGCGAAAGTGGAAGCAAGAATTCGTATGAAGCCACAAGCCCTGGCTTTTCATTATTTGCAATAACTGCAGAAAAGTCCAAGACTAAAAAAATAGAAAGCAAAACAATTGAAGTTGTAAATCAAACAAAAAAAACTGAGGCAAAAGCTATGGCAGCCATAACAAGGGCAGTTGCTGCAAAAGCAGAAGCAAAAACAAGCAGTTTCTTTGTCGGAATTACAATAATGATTGTGATTGTTCTTGCTGGTATATTGATATATAGTTTGATTTTTGCGTATAGAGAAAAATAAAATCGAAAATTACTAAGTTATAACAACAACCTAAGCCACTTTGATTTCTACAACATCAAAATGCCTCTTAACAATATTATTGATTGAATTTAAATTATGTCTATCTCTGCCTATTAGCATTCCTCTTGTTTTTGTATCATTTACATATATGGTAACTATGCTTTCTTCTTCCTTTATTTCTCTGACTTTAAGCGGATGGATTAGATTCTGGACAAATCTGCAAACATCATTGTTAAATTCAACTAGCCTTATCTTTTTCTTCAAAGCATTTTCAGCCCTTTTTATGTTAGAGCCTTGTTTTCCTATAGCCTTGCCCATCTCATTCTCATGCACGATAAAAAGAATGTTGTCATTTACAATACAGTCCTTTACTTTTGCCCCGGTTAGAGATTCAAAAAGGGCTATATACTTCATTACATCAGAATTGTATTTTATTCTTGCCACTTACCTAATCACCTTTTAATATAGACAAAACAGAAATAGAGTATGGTTTCTTGCATATAACTCCTAATTCATCATTAAGGTATTTTACTTTCAGGGTTTCAGTCTTGCTAAGTCCGGCATAATAGTTTAAATCATTAAGAACACTTTCAGAGCAGTTAGAGCTTATAATCACTTTTTCAACTTTGCCCAGTTTAAGGTTCTTAATAGTCCTCTCTGTACCTGTGACAAGATTTTTTGCCTTGATAAGCTTCTTTATTTCAGTTGATGTAAGTGCTTTTTTTCTTGGCATTTTTATGAAGCCTTTCTATTTTTGAAGTCCGTAACCAAATCAGGAACTCCTGTTCCAATAGGTACAGCCTGGTTGAGCATAACATTTTCAACAACAGAATTAAGATAATCAACTTCTCCAATCAATGCAGCATTTATTATATGTTTTATTGGTGTTTCAAAGCTCGCTCTTGCTAGTGCAGATGCTTTCTCGCTTACAACACCATATCTTGTAATCCCTTTTACAGATCCGGTAATGCACATTGTATCTGCTACTAACATTATGTGCCTTATGTCCACATTAAAGCCCTGGTTTTCTATCACCTTGAAAACCTCGTCAATTATCACTTGTCGTGCAGCTTCTATACCCAAAACCTGATAGATTTCAAAGATATTGTTGGTTGTTGTCCTGTAGCCATCAATACCCTCAAGCTGCAGTATTTCTGAAAGATTTGAACCAGAGGTCATAATTATATATTCATCTCCTCTCTTTACAGGCAATACCTGGTTAATGCCCTTTATACCTTTGATATGGGCATCTTTTATTTTCTCTTTTGCCTTGTATACATCATTAAGACTCTCTTCCTTACTGCGGCTTTTTAATAAAATAGAATCCTTATTGTCCTTGATATTAAATCCCTTCAACTGCTTGGCAATGCTGTTAATTATTTGTGAGTTTGTTATTTCAAGGTTTTTTGATTTTTCCTTATCCAGTTTTATGTCAATTTCAGAATCAACAAGGCTTATCGAAAATTCAAGAGCAACATCGCTTAATTTTGTTTCTTTGAGGGAAAGTGCAAACTCCTTTATGCCTTTTCCTTTTGAATACGGCGCTTTAAGGTATATCTCCATTGCAGGTGTATGTAATACTTTCCTTCCATCAAGAATCTCGATGATTCTTGGTAATCCTAGTGTAACATTCATTTCCGCTACTCCTGCAAAATGGAATGTATTTAACGTCATTTGAGTACCTGGTTCCCCTATTGATTCTGCTGCTATAATGCCAACAGACTCTCCTGGATGTATTTTCGCACCATCATATTCTGATAACGCAAACTCCAGTATTTTCTTTAATTTTGCCTGGTTTGTTCCCTTGGGAAGATAATTTTGTATATCTTCCAGTATCTTTTTGGGAAGCTTGTCCTCATATTCAGCAATAAGTTTGTCCATTTTAACCAATTGTTTTTATTACCCTCTTTACATTTAGTATACCTTTTTCAGATTTTGAAACATCCATTCCGTCTTCTCCATAAGTAAACTGCACTATCTTGTTTGTAGCATCCCTTACAGTGCCATCATATCCCACTCTTAAATCCTGCAGAGCATTTGCAAGTCTCCTGTACAAATATCCGGACTTAGGGGTTCTTAATGCAGTGTCCATTAAGCTGTCTCTTCCAGTCATTGCGCCAAAAAAGAATTCTGTTGGCGTCAAACCAGCCTTAAATCTGTTGCTTATAAATCCCTTGGCTTCCGAGCTTAAATCATATTTTTTAAAAGCCGATAAGGTTCTTCCCTCAAATCCTTTTTCAATTCTTTTGCCGCGCATAGCCTGTTGTCCAACGCATGCTGCCATTTGGGCCAGGTTAAGCAAATTGCCCCTTGCACCCGATTGCGCCATAATCATTGTATGAGAATTTTTATCAGCAAAATTTGTGACTATTTCACCAGTTTCGTTTCTTGCCTTATTCAATGCCTCTAAGATTTTTAATTCAATAGTCTCTTCCAGAGTTTTTCCCGGAAACGCTTCCAGCTTATTGTCCTTGTACATGCTTATTAGCTTATCAACTTCTTTTTTCGCATTGTTAAGTGTTTCCTGTACCTTTAAACTTGCATTCTCCGGTAAGTCTGTGTCTGATACTGAGGATGTGAAACCTCTTTTCAACAAAACCATTATTCCCATCCTAAAAATTTTTCCAAGCAGGTCAATTGTAAATTTTTTTCCGTATTTCTTATGTATATTCCTCAATAACAATCCAGAACCTTCTCCAAGGTTGGCCCTGTCCATATAGCCTTCCACAAGCTTTCCGTTCTTTATTGCAACTTCCTGATCTTCCCTTGTTTTTCCTGTAAAATTGAAATCTTCTGGTATTAAAACAGAAAATACTTCTTTTCCATCAATTTTCTCTTTTCTGGGTAGCTTTGAAAAATTATCTATTCCGACTGATGCCAAAAGGTCTATTGCTTCATTCCTGCTTAGTGTCATATTTTTTGTAAGGAGATAGTTCCCAGATATAGCGTCCTGCACACAGCCAATTATGCTTAAGCCGTACCTTAAGGAAATAAGCTGTGTTTGCACTTCCATCAGTATTTCAGCTTCTGTACGAGCCTCTTCTGTTTGTGGAATGTGCAAATTCATTTCATCACCATCAAAATCAGCATTATAAGGATGACAAACTGCAGGGTTCAACCTTAGTGTTTTTCCCGGCAATACTTTAACGCGATGACACATCATGGACATTCTATGCAAACTAGGCTGCCTATTGAAAACTGCTATATCGCCATCCCTAAGATGTCTTTCAACAGTATAACCAGATTGCAATTCTTCTAATGATGTTTCTTTGGTTTCATCTGTTATTTTTTTCTTCTTTCCGTCAGGCCTTATTATGTAATTTGCGCCAGGATATTTTTTAGGCCCTCTTTCTACGAATTTCTTCAAATACTCTATATTCCACATATTAACCTTTTCAGGGACTGTAAGCTTCATAGCCACTACATCTGGAACACCAACTTCATTAATCTCAAGCATAGGGTCCGGGCTTATGACAGTTCTTGCGCAAAAATTTGTTCTCTTGCCCGCTAAATTGTGTCTTATCCTTCCTTCTTTGCTTTTTATCCTTTCTGTTATGGTCTTAAGAGGCTGACCAGACCTATGCCTTGCAGGCGGAAGCTGGGCAATCGCATTATCAAAGTATGTTGATATGTGATACTGCAGCAAATCCCATAAATCCTCAACTATAATTTCAGGAGCCCCTGCATTTATATTTTCAAATAACCTCTGATTTATTCTGACTATATCTCCAAGTTTATGCGTTAGGTCGTCCTCGCTTCTTTCCCCGCTTTCAAGAGTAATGCTGGGCCTCATTGTTACAGGAGGTATTGATAATAGAGTTAATACCATCCATTCAGGCCTTACATGTGGTACAGCCACTCCAAACAGAAGCGCATCATCATCAGATATCTTTTCAAGCCTTGTTCTTATCTCTATCGGGCTTATTCTTTTCTCATTCTCGAAGAAAGTTGTTGGCTTATCCACACTAATTTTTTTCTGTCTTGCCTTGCAGTGAGGGCACTTGTTAACTGTTTTTAGAGCTGATATTATATCCTTTATTTTGTCTCTTCTTTCTTCAAGACCACGTTCTTTTTCTATCGCATCAAGAATTTCCTTGTATTTGCTTATCTTATTTTTTGGTATTAAAATCCTTCCGCAATCTCCGCAGGTTGATTTCAGAAGGGTCAGAATTATATTTGCAAATTTAACATGTATTACTGGTCTTGCCAGTTCTATGTGGCCAAAATGCCCGATGCACTCTTTTAATTTTGAGCCACAGGTTTTACATCTTAATCCCGGGTCAATAACACCTAATCTTATGTCCATTAAGCCGCCATCAACAGGGTAACCTTCCTTGTCATACAGCTCCGGAGTCACAATCTTTGCAGTGGCCATATCCCTAATCATCTTCGGTCCCAAGACAGAGAAGACGATGCTTTTTACCTGCTTGAAAATGTGAGTTTCTTCAGGTTCTATAACCTCCTCTTTCTTTTTCTCTGCTTCTTTTCCTTCTTCTGACTCCCCTTTTTCTACTTTAAGTTCTGTTTCAGGTTCTTTTGTTTCTATAACTTCCTCTACTGGTTTTCCTTCCACAACTTTTTCTTTTGTTGGTGTTTCCACTATTTCCTTTGCTTCTTTGCCTGATTTCTCTTTAGCTTTCACAGATTTTTCAACCTTATCTTTTTTCTCCGCCATTTTATTTTATAATTATAAGTAAGTCTAATATTTGCTTTCCAGATCTAATTTTTGGTATATTCCCAATGACTTAAATTCGTCAAGCATTAATTTAAATGCATAACTTATTTCTATATTGCTTATCTCAACATTCTCCTTGCATATAGGGCAATAGCTTTTTCCCTTATAGCTGTCTTTGATAGCTATCATTCCGCAGCTTTCGCATACTGGAACAATTGTTTTATCAGAGTCAAACCTTTCTTTCAAAAGCAAGGAAGCCCCATGAGCAACAAACGTATCTTTTTCCATTTCTCCCAATCTTAAGCCACCTTCTTTTGCACGACCTTCTGTTGGCTGACGGGTAAGCAATTGTATCGGACCGCGGGCTCTTGAATGTATCTTGTTGGCTACAAGATGCTTCAATTTCAGATAATACATGCTGCCTACAAAGATTTTAGCCTGCATAATTTCCCCTGTTATGCCGTTATAGAAAGTTTCTACACCATTTTCCCTGAATCCTAATGATTTTAATTCCTCTCTTAGCTTTTCTTCTGGTTCTGCATCAAATGTTGTTCCATTGATATTTCTTCCAGCCAAAGCTCCTACTTTTCCACCAAGAATTTCTATTAAATGGCTGATAGTCATTCTTGAAGGTATGCCATGAGGAGAGAATATCAAATCAGGTTTTATTCCAGATGCAGAAAAAGGTATATCTTCTTCCGGGACTATTAATCCAACTACCCCTTTCTGGCCATGCCTGCTGGTAAACTTGTCCCCTATCTCAGGAACTCTTTCATCCCTTAATCTTACCTGCACTAATCTGTTGCCTTCCTCATTCTCAGTTAACAAAATAAAATCAACAATCCCGTGTTCGCCATGTTTCATAGCCATAGAACTTTCTCTTCTGGTTCCAGCAGCCAGATTGTATTCTTCCAACGAACTTAAAAATCTAGGCGGACTGGTTTTCCCAATAACAACATCACCCTCAGCAACTTGAGCCTCAGGATAAATTATGCCGTCTTGTTCTAAAAACTTGTAATCATGTTCGCTTTTATAGCCCTTGACATCTTTGTCAGGTATGCATATTTGGTCAATTAAACCACCTGAATAGCGAAGTTCCTCTGAAATTGAAGGCCTGTAATAAGTGCTTCTTCCAAAACCTCTTTCTATGGAAGCTTTGTTTAATACTATTGCATCTTCCATATTATAACCTTTATAGCTCATTACAGCTACAACAATATTCTGTCCAGCAGGATGTTTGCTATAATCACTTATGTCATGCATAATTGACTTTATTATTGGTTCCTGAGGATAATGCAATAAATTAACATCCATATCCATTCTGACAGCAAAGTTTGATGCGTACAAGCCTAAAGCCTGCTTTTGATTTTTAGAACCAGCATTGACTCTTGTAGACTGGTTGAAGTTTCCATATGGTACAAGCGAGGTTGTCAGACCGAACATTCCTAAAGGTGTAACTTCCAGATGTGTATGTTCTGGAGTAAGGTCCTTTTCAAAGAAAGCTACTAAACTATTTTCCTCCTCACCCGCATCTAAATATTCTATAATGCCCTGCTTAATCAGATCACTCCATGATATTTCATTTTTTTCCAGCTGCTTCAGGTGTTTTTCTGTCAATAATGGTTGACCTTCTTTTACTACTATCAACGGCCTTCTAGCTCTTCCTTTAGAAGTTTCCACAAAAATTTCATCTGCCTTCCTATTATAGTATACATTAAGGTTAGAGTCTATATTGCCTGCTCTCCTTCCCTCCTTAACACTAGCAACAAAACTATTTGCATCGTCAACAGCTCCCATAAATTTGCTATTTAGATATACTTCTATCATTTTATCCTATTATTTTACCACTTTTAAGCCGAGATTTTTCAATTGCTTAACTACTTCATCCTCATTGGATTCATTTGAAATGGAGCATAGCAATGAAAGATTTTTTCTTAAACCAATATTGGTTCCTTCTGGAGTTTCGATAGGGCATAATCTCCCCAAGTGAGTACTGTGCAATTCGCGGGCTTCAAAATTTTCTTGGCTCGCGCTTAACGGGCTTACAACACGCTGTAAGTGGGATAGCATTTCCAGATAATTCAGTCTTTGGACTCTTTGGCTAATGCCTTTCCTGCCGCTAACCCATTTTCCTGTCGCCATGGATGAATAGATCCTTTGTGTAAGCAGTTTGTCCCTTATCAGATTTTTTATTGTAGGGAACTTACCGCGCTTGACCATCCTCTGAAAATTATACAATAAATCGCCAATAAGCACCTTTAGGTTAAGCCTCAACAAATCTGCAAGCAAATCTCCGCTTAGCTTTAGCTTTTTGTTCATATAATGGTCCTTGTCATCCACATCAAGTTCTCCTCTTGATACTCTCAAAAATCGCTTAATCATCTTGCACAAGTTGTAGGCCTTAAAAATTCTGTCTTCCTTTTTTATGCCAAGGTGAGGCATAAGATATTTATCAAGTATTTCGCTCATTCTTTCTACCCTCACATCCTTTGATTGGGTAACGCCTATTCTCTTTGCAATGTAATCAAGAGCTTCTTCCTCTGTTTTAATGCTCGCAAACTCGATTAGATTAATGAGGACTTCATCGTACTGCTTTTCGGCTGAAATGAATTTAGTAATCTCTTCATCTTTAAGGAAACCAAGAGCTTTTATTACAACAATAATTGGAATTTTTTTAACTCTGGTAAAGGTCAAATAGAAAATGCCATTCTTAGGCCTCTCCATAGTATGAGGTATTTTAAATGAGCCATATTCGGAAAATAACTTCCCAACATACTCTGATGTGCCTGACGCAGGTTTTTCAATAAGGAATTTGTTAGATGCTAAGTCTTCAATTGTTATAAGGACTTTCTCTGTGCCATTAATTATAAAGTAGCCTCCGGGCTCGTTAGGGTCTTCTCCTTTTTCTATCATCTCCTCTCTGCTTAACTTATTGAGATGACACAACTTGCTTTTCAGCATAATTGGTATATTGCCTATTTGGGTCACAAAACTTTCCCTTTGAACACCGTTAATATGAGCACTAACCTCAATGTAAGTAGGCGCAGAATAAGTCAACTTTCTTAACCTGGCTTCAACAGGAAATATATTTCTCTTGCTTCCATCAGCTTCGGTAATTTCCGGCTTTACGCTCCAAATTTTATCCAACCTTATCTTAAATTCATCTATGTTATGTGGAATAATTGTAGGTATAATTTCTTTGTTCTCTTCAATAATGTTGTTTAATTGCTTCTCCATAAAGTCATTATAGGATCCTATGTCTGAATCTACAAAACTCTGCTCATCAAAATATTTTTTTATTAGGGTTTTTCCGTATTTATACATCAATTACCACCCTATAAAATATTGCTTCAGATGCTGTCTGGCTTTTTCTTATGATTTTTATTACATCTCCTGGCTTGGTATTTAATGAGATTATTGCTGGGTCTGTTTTTGCTATTTTCGGGAGCTCCATTATAGAAATATTGTAGTTCTCCAGCAATTTTTCTTTTTGTACATCACTTAGCTTTGAATGCTTTGGTATCAAACTATGTTTATCAAGTTTAAATTTTTTCTTCATACTTACACTAAATCCTCGCATAAACTTTTTTAGATAGTAATGGGCCGGACGAGACATTCAAATCCTGAGTCTTGCAAGACTCTGGGATATTCGAACTCGCGACCACCTGATGTCTTATGACACAACCTGACTACACAATAAAAGTCAGATGCTCTACCAGGCTGAGCTACCGGCCCAGGATTATAAACGCCCTGGCCGGGACTTTCAAGCCATAAATTTTTAAAATTTAATCGGCATTTGAACCCAGGTCGAAGCCGGACTACCGAATAAAGCCAGGTTTATTCGTCGACAGGGCTTCATGATAGGCCAGACTACACCACCAGGGCATTTTTTGTTATAACGGCATAGATAACCCTTCTTTAACTAAAATAAGCCCAAAATTATAGCCTTTTGTCTAAAGAAGGATTATTGTACATTTTATTTAGATTTACTTCATTATTTATAAAGTTTACTAATTTTTATAGCTATTTTATAGTAACACATCTCTTTAAAACTATTTTACAAGAACTAGTAATTGCTTGGGCAAAGCTAGTATATAATATTTTCGTTACTTAAAAAATCATTTAGAAAGATATATAAACAAAGCACATGTCTCTAAACTCTAATGTACAAAAAACCTTTTAACAAGAAAAAAGATAATCTTACTGAGGAAGAAAGGCAGCAACAGGAAATAAGCAGAATTAAATTACCTAGAGGCAATCAGACATTAGGGATCCTCGAACAAAGATTGGGAGCTTCAAGAGTGAGGGTAAGATGTCTGGATGGAAAAACAAGAATCTGCAGGATTCCCGGAAGACTAAAGAGAAGGTTATGGGTAAGGGAAAATGATATTCTTATTGTAGAGCCATGGGAATTCTCAGGAGACAGTAAAGGGGATATTTTGTACAAATACACACCAACACAAGTCGTTTTCTTAAAAAATAAAGGCTATTTGAAGAAAATTGAAATGGAAGAGTTTTAAAATTATTTTCAAAAATTTCTTTTACTACTCCAGAATAGAAATGTTTAAATATGAGATGTATTTAATTCTAAAATAAGATGGATGATAAGTTTACAGCATTTGTTATGTATATTGTATTGTTGATCACATTTCTCGGACTAGTAAACATGATTTTTAACTTGCGTGGATTTGTTTTTATTGCAGAATTTTTGATTTTACTGGCACTTTTACTTGTGGCAATTATCTCAGCTGCAGGTATTACTACTGACTCAAGATGGGCTTGGATACTGCTTAAGATATTTTTTATCTTTGTGTTTTTAGATATGGTTTTAATTAACGCAATCACAAGTACAGAAGCACCATATTATTTACTTTTACTTGTTGTAGTTGTTGTAGGATTTTTTATTTCTTTTTTTAATGTAGGGAAACCAAAAACTGAAGAAGTCGTTGAAAAAAAAGTTGAAAAGACATTCAAGCCTGGAAAATATATAGCAAGCAAAACCGGAGCAAAGTTTCATGCACCCAAATGCGACTGGGCAAAAAGAGTCAAGAAAAAGAATGCTGTTTGGTTTGATTCTAAAGAAGAGGCCAAGAAAGCCGGCTATAAAGCTGATAGCTGTGTTAAGTAATTACTTCTTCCACAAATAAATTATTAATCCAGCAACACCTATAGTCACAAAGCTGTCTGCTAAATTGAATACAGGCCATATTCTGAAGTCAAGGAAATCTATTACAAATCCGTAAGAAATTCTGTCAATTAAGTTGCCAATTGTGCCTCCAAGAATAAAGCCAACAATAATCTGCAATAACGTTTCTTTGTCCTTAATTCTGTCGAAATAATAAAAAATAACTCCAATAACAATTATGGAAATAAAAATCAATATCCATTGTTGATTTTGCAAGATTCCAAATCCAGCTCCGAAGTTATGCGTATATGTTAAATGGAAGATATTTTTTATTATAGATAAGCTTTCATTCAATTTAAAATTAATTTTTATTAAAAATTTAGTAATTTGATCAAGTAAAATAATAATTAATGCTGTTGAGAATATAATTATATATTTGTTTTTCATAATCTAAGAATAAAAGAATGAATATATAAAGATTTTTAATAATACCTTCTCCTTTTGCCTTGTTCTTCTCCTCTTGCAATTGCCTCTAAGTTAGCTAACCTCTGGTTTAAGCTATCAATTGAAGCCCTTAAAGCATCTAATTTGCTTGATATTATCTCAAGGTTCTTGGATTCCAAATCCTGTTGAGGCGTATAACTTGGTGGCTGTGGTTGGAATTGTGGTTGTGAGGGATATGAAGGTGGTGGCATTGAAGGTCCCTGAGTTGGATAACTTGGGCTAGGTTGTTGTCCTAAACCCTGACCCCTAGGCTCTGACCCTAAACCAGGTGAAGGTCCTAAACCAGTGCCGGGAGCATCACCAAACTCATTGCCAAAAGGCATGTTTTCTTTCTCTCCCAGACCCACATCTGCAAACTCGTCCTTTTTCTTCCAGAACATGATTTTATCAAGAATACCCATGCAGCACCTCTTTTTATTTATCTTTTGTTTACTTGTTTAAATATTTTCGCTTTCATAAACCACAAAACTCTCTACTTTTTCCTTTGTTTTGTAAAGAATCTTTTTTCCAATATCTTTAATAAAAGGTAAAGGAATTATTTTTACAGTTTTGAATAATGCAGTCTCAGGATAAACCATTATATTGCCTTTTTTGAATTCTGAAAAGAAAAATAAGGGATTTTTAGAGCTTAAAATATTATTAGCCAGTACAACGCCAAATAAAGATGCTTTTTCCATTGAATCAACATCTGATTTTAATGCTGAGATCACATAATCATTTGTAACTATTTCATCCCAAATTTCTATTTCATCTAAATTTAATATTATATCGAGATCAAAAATCATAAGTTTATAGCTGTCTCCTAGAATTTTTTCATAATCTTCATTTCTTAAATAAGAAGAATAATCTTCTAACTGCTCATTTGTCAGGAAGTTGGTTTCTTCATTGAGCAATAATCCGGCAACAACCTCCTTGTCATCCACTAAGAGCACCTTTTTTTCCAAGATAGCAAAGTTTTCCTTCAAATCCATAACATCTTCATAGATAAAGTAAGTATTTGCTGCAATAAGCAAGAAAATTATTATGCCTACATAGAATAATAACTTAAACACTTTCTTGAAAATAGCCCACGCAAAAACAACGATAAGGGCAACAATTACGATTGTTATTATTTGTTCTAATGTCATTTTGTTTTTTATTAATTGTCGCTATTTAAATATGTTGATTTTATTTTTTGATTATTATTTTTTATTGTATTTTTGTATTGTTTTTATTATTATTAATCTTTGGAATTTGAGAATTTTGTTTTAGAAATATACTGATATAATAATTACACATCTTATTTATTGGACATTGTTTACACAATGGAATTTTTTTACAAATATTCTTGCCCAGCTCAACCAATAAAGCATGGTATTCATTGAATAATTTTTCATTGTTATTCAAATTTTTCATAAATAAATCTTGTAACTCATCATAGTTATTTTCTGTAAAACTAACCCTGTTCATTATCCTTTTTGTATAAGCATCAATCACGAAAATTGGTTTCTTAGCAGCATAAAGAATCATAGAATCAGCAGTTTCAGGTCCAATGCCATTAATACTCAATAATTCATTTCTTATTTTTTCAACATTATTGTTTTTAAAAAATAAACCAACATTGCTATTATAATTTTTAAATAAAAAAGAACAAAAGTTTTTCAGTTTCTTTGCTTTTTGATTATGATAGCCAGAGCTTTTAATTATTTCCGCTAACTTTTTATTATTTATTTTTAAAATTTTGTTGATATTAATTAAATTATTTTTATTTAAGTTAATTATTGCCTTCTCTACATTCTTCCAGCTTGTGTTTTGCGTCAGAATTGCGCCAAAGCATATCTCAAGTTTTTGTTTTTCATTTAATTTAATATTTTTATGGTACTTTGGAATATTCCCAGTTTTTGTTACAGGCCACCAATGCTGTGAACCAAAATGAGAATATAGACTATCATAAATTGACTTTATCATAATAAACTGGTCAGAAAACAAAGTTTATTATTTTTTCTCTTTGTTATATTGATTGTATAATATTCATATTATCCAAAAATTTTCGCTTCCCTAAATAATTTAAAATCATTCTCGTTACTAATGAACTAAATTGATTAATTACCCCTTTCCCTTTTAGTGGATAAGAAAGAGGTATAATTGCAATGCCCTTATCCCTTAATACCCGTTCTAATAGATGCGGGTATTGACTCTTAAATAAATGCCGCTTGACAGGATACTGCAAATTTTGTTTTAACGTTTTTAGGGCTTCTGAATCAACTTTTCTAACACTCTGCTCCAGATTGTTTTCAGGATTTAAATTATTGTATAATTGTTCAAGCTCTTCTGATATTCCTCTATCTCTGTTTAACTGAGGATCTTTTGATATTTCTTTATATTTATTTAACCAAGGAAAGCCAATTTTGTAAACTTCCTTAAAAACATCATAAATATCTGCAGATTTTACAAAATCAGCAAATGAATTAATATCATCTTCTCTAAGTTTCCGAGTAGCTGCCCCCCATACAATAATCTTATTCAGTCCTAAATCGATTCCATCTGGAGGGGCTTCAACTAAACCACAATAAGTAGAAGTTATTAAAGGATAGTTGCCGCCAGTCACTCTAAGTATTAGTTCCAACATTGAATCTTTTGGAGGTTCTGATCTTTTCAGGTATTCTATGCTTCCCATATTAACAATCAATAAAATTTACTCCTTTATAAATCTCTCTATCTTTGTTATTTGGAAGTAATAATTATTTCTTACCAACTTCCTTTATAACATTCTCAATAATCAGGTTGCCATGTACAGTTAATAAGCTCTCTGGATTAAACTGTATGCCTTCTACAAAGCACTCTTTGTGCCTTACTCCCATGACAATATCATTTTCGCTTCTTGCAGAGACTTCCAGGCTGTATGGAACATCTGATGTTGTCAAAGAATTATATAGGCCAGCAGCAAAAGGGTTGTCTAATTTTTTAAATATGGTTTTATCATCATGACTTATCTTAATTATTTTCCCAGGATTAATTACAGTGCCACTGTTAACTTTGCCTTCAAACGCTTCTATAATGCATTCATACCCAAAACCAATGCCGAAAATAGATATTTGTCCCTGATAGGCTCTTATAACATCAACAGAATTTCCAGCATCGTTCCCATAACCCGAGATAACAATCAGCTTTGGCTTGAATTTTTTTATTACCGCATCAATTATTTTCATATCAGTATCATTGCTATAAACCAAAACCTCGCAGTCTTTTTTTTCAAATTCATCAACCAGGTTATATGTGGACAAACCAGAGTTATCTATGAAAAGGACTTTCATTTTATACCACCAGACCTTAATGCATCCAGAAGTTTTATTGCTTTTTTGTTGCTTGCCTTAAACTCATCATTATCATTGCTGTTGTGGAAAATCCTGCAACTTGTTCTAAGGTATGCTTTGTCTTTCTTTATCCTTATTGGCTCTGTTGCAATGCTTTGAAGATCTTTATTTGGAGTCACACACAGGAAAGAACCTGAGCAAAAACCTCTTTTTCCTTTCTCTGTTTTTCCAAGCAGCTGTACAGATTTTTCTTTAGGTACCCCATTTGTCACAGCAGGATTAATTACTTCCATATAGGCATGCAAAGCATCCAAATTTTCATTTAAAGTCCCCTTAATATTAGAAGTAAGGTTTTGGGATTCATCTTGTTTATTAACAACAAGCATTTTATCAACATACCTTGTTCCTAGCTTAGAAATACGTGCAACATCATTTCTTGCAGCATCCACAATCATTATATTATGTGCAATATCGTTTTCATCAACTTTCAGCAATGCCTCATATTTGTTATCAATGTCTTTCTCTATTTCATCTTTTACCTTGCCCCTGGGTCTTGCAGTTGCGGATATTTCTAACTCAACTATTTCACTATTGACAGTTAAATTTGCTTTTGCTTCTGAACCAATAGTTACGCCTAAACCATCATTGATAAAGAATGTATTATTTAACTGGGCAAATACGTCAAGAGGCTCTGCATTATATGTAGTTATTGTTGTTCTTGAAGGGCTTCCATATAAAATACTGCTATTGAGTATATGCTTCTTTAAACTTTTCATTGCTCCAAGAAACTCTTCATTGTTCATATCATAGCTTAATTTAAGTTGCTTTTTCTTTGGCTTTTTTCCTTTTAGAGCTTTTTTAGAAATAAGCTTTTCATAGCTGTTTATTGTTTTGTTGCATTCAGTGTAAGTTTTTTCATTACTCTTGTCTGTTATTAGTGCATTTGCCACAAAATATGTTTTCTTTGTTTTGTGATTGACTATAAACATGTTATCAACAAAATAAAGTATGTAATCAGGATCCTTAAGCAAATCTTCTCTTTCATCATCTTGATTAGCAAAATCATAAGAAATAATGCCTACTAATCCGCAATATTGTAGCAATTTTGCAGTTGGCTTGAATTTAAAAGCAATTTTCCTTATTATGTCAAAATGTGTTTTTAGCTTAAGTTTTTCCTGCTCTGAAACATCTCTTTTTGCAGGTGTTAATTTACCAATTATTTTTCCTTTGCTATAGACAGCTTTATCGCAAAACTTGAAGTCTTTTTTGATAAAATCCAGGAATTTTTTTCCCAGAGCGTTTAAGGCTGTTATCTCAAAATCAATGCCTTTTCCTGTAACTTTCAGGCACGGGTTAACAGTTCCAAAACTCTTTTCATTATTTTCCAGAAATATAGAATTCTTCTTTTTTCCATAATCTGAGAGCTTTGCAAAGTACTCTAAAGCATTTATTTCTTCATCAATTTCCTTGTATACAGGAACTATATTGCCTATTTTGGCCTGTTTTACTGACTCTAACAAAACAAATCAACCCCGAGTTTGTCGAGATGAATTAATACTCATTTAAATTCTTTATTATTATCGCTATTGACAAATAAGCAGATTTAGAGCTTTTTTAAAGAAAAAAGGGATTATTTTTATTAGTTTTATGTTTTTATTAATTATACTATTATTTTATTGTTTTTAAAGGTTAAATGTTTATTAAAATAATGTATAAAACCTAATTTGTCCTTTAATTGTCAGATAGAGCACTATTAATAGCCAAAATAAGCAAAGAACAAAAACAATGGAAGTTAATTATTTTCAATATTGAAGATTAATGGATTTTAAAGTGGATGAGAAAGCTGCGGAATGATAGCTATCAAAGACAGCTATAAGGGAAAAAGAAGAATTGCCACTTTCACAAGCATTTATACAAGATTTGAATAGAGTGCAAAGACATTTCGGGGGAATCAAATTTATTCGTCCTTAATACCTGCTGCCGCCTCTTTGTGTTTTTCATAATGACTCAGAACGTCGCATAAAAGCATCCGTTGTATTCAGTCGTCGGGAGAATTTATTTCTTCACTTTCTCTAACACACTTATAATAGTCCATATTTGGGATCTTGTGTATGATTGCAGATTTACATCATCTGCAAGTTCTTCAAGTTCGTTTAAAGCTTTGCTGACTTTAATAGAAATTTCTAAATTATTATTAAGAACTTCAATTACCTTTTCTATTCTCATCCTTACATTTTTTGGCACAGTAATGTCATCCTCTAATTCGGCTAGTACTGGTTCTATGCTCTCAAATTCTTTATGCTCCATTTTTAACTTAATCTTGACCCATCTCCTTCATAACTTCATCCTGTAATTTAGAAGCTTTTTCTCTTAGCTGAGCTTCTTGCTTTTCCATGTTTTTTATTCTTAATTCCATAACCTCTTTTTTGGAGCTTAAGTCTTTCTTAAGATCATCTTTTTTTGATAATACCATTATGTTGCCTACAATTTTATATGCTTCATCAACATTTTCCAGTTCTTTTAATGCTGATTCAATTTCTACTTGTTGCAGCTGAAACTGCTGCTTTTGCATTAATAGATTTTGCATGCTTTGCTCCAGCATCTGCAATTGACTTAGCTTCTTTTCCGATTCTTTAGAAACCTCTGCCATTTTTATCTTGCCTTCACCTTTGTAGGAACACTTCTTGGTTTAAAAAGTATCTTGCTGCCGCAATAAGGGCACCTGATTTTTTTTCTCAGATAATCCTGGGAAACTTTTTTATTACATTGAAAACATTTGTATTCTACCATTTTATAATACCTCTTCAGTTTTGTCGAAAGGCTTTTGTCTTTCTTCCAGATTAGCCTTAGGTAATCTTTCTAACTCTTCAGTTTTATCCACATTTTTCTTTTCTTCTGCAGATACTCTATCTTCAGCAGGAGTTTCCTCAACACCTACTAATTTTGCAACAGAATACGCTTTACCGGTAAACTTTGAATTGCATTTTCTGCAGTGCCATATTCCTGCTGCTATACGCTTGACTTTTAAATGATTGCAGTAAGGGCATCTATGCTTTTTTCTTTGCTCTGTCTCTATTTTAGCAAACTTATGTTTTGGCTTAGAGCCATACCTTGCTCCAAACCTTTTTGCAGAACCCAATTTCTCTACTTTTGTTTTTACCATTCTAAATCAAATGGGGCTGCCCGGACTTTCACAGCCCCAGTAGCATGAAATGCTTCTGAAAACAGGACTTTTTGAACCGGGGTCGTCTGGTCCCAAACCAGAAAGGCTAGCCAAGTTACCCCACAGCCCCATAAATTACGAGTATTTTCCTAAATAGGATTAATCTTTTGTTTTTAAATGTATCGTTAAAGTTTATTTTAGCAGCAATGTATAACAATCTTTTTGTGGCTCGCAAACTCGCGTACGTTTTCATAACAAAAACGTCGTTCGGAAAAGCAGATGCTGGAAAACCTAAGGAAATTCTCAAAGACAATGCCACATTTCCCTGACGGCAGGATTGATTACCATAATGCAGAAAAAGCATTTGTAATAACATGCTTTGCAAGGTTCAATGATGAAATCCTCTTGCTAAAAAGAAGCAATAAGGTATGGACCTACAGGAACAAGTGGAATGTTGTTGCAGGCTACTTTGATGAGATAAAGCCCATAAAACAAAAGGCACTGGAAGAGTTATATGAAGAAACAAAAATAACAAAAGACAGGGTAAAAAAAATAAGAATTACAGAGCCTTTTGAGTTCCATGACAAAAGCATAAAAACCACTTTCATAGTGCATCCTGTACTAATGGAATTAAAAGAAAAGCCAAAAATCAGATTAGACTTCGAGCACACAGAATCAAGATGGGTAAAGAAAAAGGACCTAAGTAAATATGACGCAGTCCCAAACATGCTGGAAGGCGCAAAAAGGGCCTTAAAATAGCATTCTAAAATATATTTTCTAAAATATAATCAATCAGCAACCTTTTTAAATCATTACTAGGCTAAAACATCCCCAAAAAAAGGTGATAGTCATGGGTTATGAAGAAAATAAGGTTGACAAGGCATTAAACTTTTTAGGCATGTACTCTAGCTTTGAAGAGATAAAAGACAATCTAAGCCTTGATGAAAAAGAATTTAATGAATTAAAAACAAGGGCAAAGCAAAGATACGGCAAGGAAGTTTTTAGCAACTAAACCTCTACTTTAATTTCTGCTTTTTCCAATCCAGCATCCTTCCTTAACACTTCTGCCTTATCTGTTTTCTCCCAGGTAAAGTCGGGGTCATTTCTTCCAAAATGGCCATAAGAAGCTGTTTTTTTGTATATAGGCCTTAACAAATCAAGTGTTTCAACAATCCATTTAGGTGTTAATTTGAAATGCTTTTTCACCAGCTCAACAATTTTCTCTTCAGGAATTTTATTTGTGCCAAATGTATCAACATTGATAGAAGTTGGTTCAGCAACGCCAATTGCATAGCTAAGCTGCACCTCGCATTTATCTGCTAAACCCGCTGCTACAACATTTTTAGCAACATACCTTGCTGCATATGTGCCTGACCTGTCAACTTTGCTTGGATCTTTACCAGAAAAACAACCGCCACCATGCCTTCCAATGCCCCCGTAGGTATCGACAATTATCTTCCTTCCTGTAACTCCTGTATCTCCTTCAGGGCCTCCAATTACAAACTTTCCAGTGGCATTTATGTGTATTTTTGTTTTTTCATCTAAAAATTTTCCACAAATAGGTTTTATAACATGTTCAATTATCTGTTGTTTTAATTCAACTTCAGGTATATGATCTATATGCTGTTGGGCTATAACAACTGCATTCAGTCTTTTTGGTTTGCTGTCATGATATTCCACGCTGACCTGGCTTTTTCCATCAGGCCCTAGACCTTTGACAATACCTTCTTTTCTTACATATGCAAGCCTTCTTGTTAATTTGTGGGCCAGCATTATTGGAAAAGGCATAAGTTCTGGTGTTTCATTAGTTGCAAAGCCGTACATCATTCCTTGATCGCCTGCGCCTTGTTCTTTATCAGTTTTTTCATTCACTCCTTGCGCAATATCCAGGCTTTGGCCGTGTATGCTTACCCAGACACCAGCATCCTCGCAGTCAATCCCAAATTCAGGATTTGTATAGCCAATCTCCCTTAATGTGCTTCTGACAATCTTTGGTACATTTGCCCATCCTTTTGTAGTTACCTCGCCTGCAATATGGACTGTTCCGGTTGTTGTTAGACTTTCAACAGCAACTCTGCTTTTTGTGTCCTGCGCTATTAAGTCGTCCACTATAGCATCGCTAATCTGGTCGCATAGTTTATCCGGATGGCCTTCAGTTACACTTTCAGATGTATAATATTCTATTTTTACCATTTTTAAATCACCTTGTTTATTCTTATAAAAAATACATTATGGTCTCAATTATTTAAAGTTATTATAAAAAGATTACTGACAAAAATATTCCGAAAGGAATAAATAGTATTGCTGGTTTCCTTATTATATGCCCTATGAACTGAGTGAAATCAAAAAGATTAGGAAAAGCCTCGGCTTAACACAGACAGGCCTGTCTAAAAGAGCAAATGTAAGCCAAAGCTTAATTGCAAAAATAGAGTCTGGAAAAATAGATCCTACCTTTACAAAAACAAAGAAGATTTTTGAGACTTTGAATGATTTAGGAAATAAGGAGGAAATAAAAGCAGAAGAGTTAATGAATAAAAAAATTATCAATGTTACTCCCAGCAACAATATCAAAGAATCCATAAATAAAATGAAAAAATTCGGGATTTCCCAAATGCCTGTAATAGATAATCACAAAGTGGTTGGCCTGGTATCCGAATCAACTTTACTGGATGCATTAATGGGCAAAAAAGACAAAAAAATATTAGATATAATGGAAGAAAGCCCTCCAATAATCTCAAAAACAGCTTCCATACAGATAATTTCGAATCTTTTAAGGCACTATCCAATGGTCCTGGTTTCTGAAAGCGGCAAGTTAATTGGCTTGGTAACAAAGGCTGATTTACTTGCTAAATTGTATAAAGGTTAGTTTAACTCAACTCTTTTAACTTACCAAACCTATACATCTTATCTGCAACAACAATAACATCAAAATTCCTTAAATTTTGTTGCAAAAAAGGGCTTAGAAGTTCTTCTTTTATTACATCAGTCCCTTCTGTGACTAAGTTAAAGGATGGCTGCACTATCAAATTTTTTCCTTTCCATTTGCCTGTTAAATAGGCCTTAAAGAGCTCTGTTCTTGGACCTTCCCGAATAGAAACAGCAGGATGCTCGTGTCCAATGATTATTATTTTTGATTTTTTTAATAAATCTTTATCTGGAATTTTATCTCCATGCATTACAAGGATTTTGTTTTTTAATTCTTTTTTATTTATTATTTTTAATTTTTTTATTGTTTTTTCAATTCTATTGTTAATTTTAATTTTTTTTATTGTTTTTTTATTTATTGTACTAATTAAATAATGCTCAACGACTTTAACATTCCTTTTCTTTGCTATAGGGCCCAAAATTGCATCATGGTTGCCCTTAATTAATATAATTTCTTTGCAATACTGCCCGAAATAATCAAACAATTTTAGAGTATGACGCCATTCCTGATCAGAAATAGTACTGAATTCATGCTTTATGTCCCCATTCACTATTATTCTCTCAATTTTTTTAGTCTTTAATTTTTTAAAAATATTATCTAATCTTTTAATTATCTCTGGAAATTGGAATCTTGGTACCATTAAGCCCTGTTTATTCAATGCCTCTTCATAACCAATATGGAAATCTGTAACTATTAAAGTTCCATTGGTATAAATTGCCAAGTCTATCAGCCCTATATTATTAAAAATCTTCATAGAAACAGGTATTTTCTAAAGATATAAATAACTTATTAAGAAAAAAAAATAAAAAAAGAAAAAAGGGTTTTTACTCGTTTTGTCCTAAGGACCATATATCCTTTAATCCAACAACTACTGTTGCAGGGACAACAAAGGCTAGGACATTGTCAAATATACCTTGTAGGTATGGCCCAATAACTTGTACTTCAGCTAGAGTTCCTGACGCACCGCCAGCAAATGCGGCTATGATCAGAACTGTTGCTACCATCATAAACTCTTTGGTTTCTTTACCAGTCACATTTATGAATCCTGCTATCAAACCCAGTACAACTAACAAAGATGTTAGCCAAGCTGCGGCTGTTCCTAATGTAGCTGATGGTACAAGGCCAAGTACAACTGCAATTATTACTCCGCCGATAAAGGAGTAATGGCCGATTTTTTGTTCCATTCGGTTTTTCACCTCCATGGTTCTTTATCTATCATAAATGCCTGATTATAGGCATTGATAATCAATAATAGCATAGCAACTATATAAACTTTTCGGTTATTGATAATCAATAATAGTAATCTTTATATATAACCAACATTTGTATGTTCTTTATAAACGTGCTATGGGTAAGCTACGATGTTTAACTCGGAAATTGAGAAGAAAATTATAGATTTTATTAAGAAAGGTCCTTTAGGGGTTACTTCTTCTGATATTGCTAGCTACCTTAGTCTTAACAGAATGACTATAACTAAGTATTTAGCAATTATCAAAGAAAAGGCTTTAATTGACTTTAAACAGTTTGGAATGGCTAAATTGTGGTACATTCCTGTAAAACTAAGTAGAGAGGGCTTTTTGACTAAAATAATGGCTAATATTGCCATTAATATGCCTCAAGATGAGTTTAAAACCATTTCTGAAAAAGCAGGAATAAGCCTTGGAGAAGAGATTAATCAGATGTACTTGAATTTTTATGATGTTGAAAAGTTAAGCTTTAACCAAATTTCAGATGCTTATGCGGATATTGGTAAAAAACTTGGCGGAGACTTTAAAATAAAGTCATCAAATGAAAAAATTTCTGTTGAGATTTTGCATACACCTTTTGAAAAAAATAATACTTTGGCAATGAATAAAATCTTAAGTGCAGTTTTTGCAAAAATTGCATCTTTAAACCTGGGTTATGCACGTGCTGTTATCTCAGAGCCAAATGACCAGAACGCAGTTATTGATGTTTATTTGAAGAGGGAAGATAAATAATTCTAGTAACAAAAACATAAACTTATTATATACTAATTTTTAGAACAATATTATGAAAAAGAGGTGCTTAGTAGGCAGAAGAGGATATTTTTTTCTTATTGACTCTATAATTGCTTTAGGGGTCCTTGCAGTTGGGACGTTTTTGATATTTACATTATATGTAAATGTTCCGTCAAAAGAGGAAGTAACAATTTTGTCAGATGATATAATGGATTTTTTTGCGAATAATAAAATCAAAGATGTTGATAATGCTTATGCTGGTTTAGGTGGTACTCTATGGGAGACTGAAGGACAAGCAGGAGGATTATGCGAGGAGGAAGAATTAACAGCCAATGGAGAAAATACGCTGTTGCAGCAGATAGCAATATTTTATGAAAAAAGTCAGGAAGATACAGGTAATGACTGTTATTTTAATCCAGATAATGAAGATTTAATAGAAAGATTTATCAGAAATTTAGTAGAAAATATATTGCCGCCACAATACAAGTTTGAATTTTGGATGGATGATAAGTTGTTGTATCCCGATACAGAGCAGACTGATTCAAAAAATGCTGCAAAAGCGCTTATACCTTCCAAAAAAATAGTGTATGGGATTTTGAATAGGGAAACAGGGGATATGTTCGGTCCTTTCAATGCAGAGGTTTTTGTATGGCAGTAAAACAATTAGGGAAAAAAGGGATGTTTTTAACATTTATAGCTATATCCTTAATAGCAGCACTTATAGTAATATTTACGCCTTCTGATATAAATTTAAGTGGAGACGTACAGGCTATCAAAACCAGAGTTTCGAATGTGAACGAGTATGTTTCGGATTTGGAAAGTGTTTATCTGGAAAATGCATTAAAAGCAACAGGAAGGAGAACAATAATTGCATTGATAAAGTATATGGAAGCGAAGACAATGTTTCTTACTAGTTTTGATGATGCTTTTTCAGAAGTTTTACTTGATGGAACTATTGGAGGTATACTCATTGATGATATTATTGATCCAGACATAATGACAGACAATACATACAACGATTTGATTAATGAAATAAAAACCACTGCTGAACAAACATTTAATGTAGATACAGTTTATGACATAAGTGATATAAGGGTGTATCAAACAAGGCCCTGGTTTATCGAGGTAGAAGCCGATATCATCTTTTCTGTCACCTCAGA
>CEQE01324510.1_pt1 | contig 24398 bp, 26 predicted proteins | sample 356201 | NCBI WGS metagenome assembly CEQE01 (sample SAMEA2619970, study PRJEB7988) | marine metagenome | biome: marine biome (ENVO:00000447); feature: mesopelagic zone (ENVO:00000213) & marine oxygen minimum zone (ENVO:01000065); material: "saline water (ENVO:00002010), including plankton...
AGCATTAAATTCTAAATGTGTAAACCATGTCTATCCAAGTGTCAGATATTGGACCTTTTGCATTTGTTAATTTGTAACCAACGTCGTAAACTCTCCGCCTACTATTTTCCTCATGATAGAAATCAGTTAATCAAAAAACGGGAGTACCAATGGACATGAATCTTGGCGAATTTCTCACTCATTGGACAGAAATTTTCAGCGGATGGATTGCCATTCCCCTCATTGTTATCCTGCTTGGCTCAGGAATTTTTGTTACTTTTAGACTCCGATGGATCCAGCTAAGAAAACTGGGACACAGTTTTGATGTGGTCAGCGGAAAGTACGACGATCCAGATGACGAGGGGGATGTATCCCACTTTCAGGCGCTTTCGGCAGCCCTGTCCGCTACCATCGGTATCGGGAACATAGCAGGAGTCGCATTGGCTGTAAGGTTGGGCGGGCCCGGTGCCCTTTTCTGGATGTGGGTAACTGCCCTTTTCGGGATGGCGTTAAAATATGCTGAGTGCACCCTCTCCCACAAATACCGTACCATTCACGAAGATGGTTCAGCTTCGGGTGGGCCCATGTATTACATCGAGCGGGGTCTGGGTCCGAAATGGAAGCCATTAGCATTGACCTTTGCCGTCCTGGCTGTCATCTGTTCATTCTGCACAGGCAACATGAACCAGGCTAACACCATTGCCCAGACATTTACAACATACAACATTCCCATCTGGGTTTCAGGCGGAACTATCGCATTTCTTGTAGGATTGGTTATCATCGGGGGAATCAAACGAATTGCCGCTGTAGCGAGCCGGATCGTCCCCACCATGGCAGTCATGTATGTGACAAGCGCCCTTATTATTTTGATCACCAATTACGAAAACATCCTGCCAAGTCTAAAATCAATATTTACACAGGCATTTGTACCTGAAGCAAAATGGGGCGGTGTCATCAGCGTCATAATGTGGGGAATTCGAAGGGGTCTGTACTCTAACGAAGCGGGTCAGGGATCGGCGCCCATTGCTCATGCTGCTGCCAAAACAAAGGAGCCTGTGCGTGAAGGAGCCGTTGCACTCATGGGACCCTTCATCGACACTTTGATTGTCTGCACCATGACCGGGCTCGCTATTATTTCCACAGGCGTGTTGGATTCAACAAATCTCACCGGCGCTCAACTGACCAGAGAGGCCTTCCGGGTAGGTTTCGCCTTCGCACCGGAAATCGGAAGCATCGTCGTTAACTTTTCCGTTCTGTTGTTTGCCTACACTACAATGGTAGCGTGGAGCTATTACGGCGACCGGTCCATCGAATACCTTTTGGGCCCTCATGCGGTAAAACCGTACCGGTGGGCCTATGTCTTTTTTAATTTTCTTGGCGCTATCCTGCCGCTTACCTTCGTATGGAATTTTGGAGATATCGCTCTGAGCCTCATGACGATTCCAAACCTGATTGGGGTAATTTTCCTTACTGGTACAGTAAAAGTAATGACCAACGATTATTTCTCCAAAAAACATCTGACTTATAAGGAGTTTCAACAGCAAAAGGATTCCTGATAGATTCTGAATTCCGGCGTTTTCTTGATGTTGCCATGGACGCTGCCGGCAGTGCCACCGCTTATATTTCCGAGGAATCCGAAAAGGTTCGCCAGATCAAATTTAAGGGCGCTTCAGATTTGGTTACACAAGCAGACCGAGGATCGGAAGAAATTATCCTCAATGAAATCAAAAACCACTTTCCAGATCACAATATCCTCACGGAGGAATCTGAAGGGCAATCTACGGAATCATTATACACCTGGATCATCGATCCCCTCGATGGTACCACAAACTTTGTTCACGGCTATCCCTTTTATGCTGTTTCCATTGCTGTCTTTAATAATGGCAGCCCTATTGTGGGTGTCATAGTGGATATCCACCGTAAGCATACCTACCATGCTGTGATCGGTGAAGGCGCATTCAGAAATGACAAACCAATAAACGTTTCTGAAACAAATCGTGTTGAGCATTCACTTTTTGCTACCGGATTCCCATATATACATGATGAATTATGGGCAAAAAATTTTGAGTACATGAAAGCGTTTACCGATATTGGTCAGGGTGTCCGCCTTGCCGGAACCGCTTCCATTGATCTTGCTCATATCGCCTGCGGTTGGCTGGACGGATTCTGGGAAGTAGGACTCCATCCGTGGGACACAGCAGCGGGAATTCTTCTCATTTCGGAAGCAGGTGGACAAGTCACCAAAATGGATGGACGCGAATTTTCTATCTTTGATAATCAAATATGTGCATCAAACAGAATCATTCACAGTAATATGTTAAACTTATTTAAAGAGACCTGATCCCATGCCGAAAAAAGATACACCGGGAGTTCTCCTTCCTCCTCCATTAATTTTAATTATCTTCGCTATCGCCGGCGCAATTGCCAATAAACTTGAACCAATGGGTATATCTGATTCTTCTTGGATAATGATAAGTGGATTTATGATGATTATTCTTGGGGTGGTCATAATAAAAACTTCCATCAAATATATGAATTTGGCAGAAACAAATGTAAACCCATACAGACCTTCTTCAAAGATTGTAACCGATGGACCCTTTCACTACTCACGCAATCCCATTTATGTTGGACTTTCAATTGGATACCTGGGATTTGCTCCAATGTTTATTTCTTACTGGATTCTGATTTTATTTCCGGCATACTTCCTCACAATGACATTTGGAGTCATTAAACGGGAAGAAAAATATCTGGAGAAAAAGTTTGGTCAGGAATATCTCGATTACAAAAGGAAAGTCGGAAGGTGGTTGTGACCAGATATTCGATTTCTGATTGACGATTTCGGAGTATGGATATTTTTTTTCTTAAATCAACAATCGTTAATTGATATTCGAAACTCGAACAATTGTTTACACACCCCTTCTCGTTAAAACGAGTTCCCCTCTTATTAGAGGGGATTTTTAATTTTCGTTAATTCTTAGTGAGTTATTTCTCTGGGTCTTTGCGACTTTTCCACAGAACCCTGCGGACGATATTCAAATGTTGGTTTACACACCCCTTCTCGCTTGTGCGAGTTCCCCTCTTGATAGAGAGGAATCGTTATATTTCGTTTAATCGTTACTTATTATTCCTTAGAGTCTTCGTGCCTTCGTGTCAAATAATATCTTTCGTTTTTACTAACAAATAGGAAACTGCTTTAACCCTACTTTTTTCAATTCTTTTACATCCAGAGCTATCATATCATTGATTGACAATTGACCGGTATCTGTCACCCTGCCGATTGCCGTGCAGGACAATCCTTCCTGCAAACATAATCTTTCCAAATCCATGAGAGCGGTTTCTTCAATGGTGATTAAAAATAATCCCTGTGTTTCACCGAAAAGAAGTTCCTCCCGTTTCAATTTACTGCTGAGGAAAATTCTGGCGCCTGTTCCTTCCGGTGATACCATGAGGGACTGTGCCACCGCAACAGCAATGCCACCCGCACCAACATCGTAAGCTGTTAAAATTAATTTTTCATTCCCGCCCTTCCTGATTAAGCGATTCAGTCTTTTGTTTAAATTGAGATCAACAGATGGAAGTGGACCCATAATTTGCCCATGAATGGTTTTCATGTAACTGGAAGCAGCAAGCTCACCTCTTAAACTGCCCACAATGAGAATAAAATTATTAGTTCGTTTAAAGGATGCTCGCAACAGGATTTGACCATCTTTTGCGATACCTGTCAATCCCACCATTACGTTAAGATTTTCATTGCTATTATCTTCATAAAAGACTTTTACACTCACAAGAGGAATCTTCAAATGAATGAGCGTATCCCTTATTCCGCTGGTACATTCATTAAAAAAATGCAATGTATCCGAGTCCGCAGGGTTCGGCAACGTGTAGGAAACTGAACACGTCACCGGATTAACATTTCTTGCAACCAGCAGCTGTCTGATTCCCTTTAACATGAGCCCCTTCCCCGCCATTTCAGAATCAAGATGAACTGTAGCTGCATTACAGCATAGTGCTGCGGACAATGGTTGAGATTGCTCTGTTTTAGAGTGTTCTCCACTATTGCATTTAAAAATATCCAAATCAGAATTGGAATTCAGGAGGAAATTCGTATTGACTGAAATTTCCGGGGATTTCAATAATGACAAAAGATTTTCATTCAATTGCTTCAATTTTGTTTTGGGTGGCAGTTTGATGCTTGGAGTCTTTTGTGAAATGTGGGGTCTGGTCGCTTCCATTTTGTGTAGAGGTACAGTTATATTTTTCTGAAGCAATGCCAATGGCAGCCGTGACAGTAATTTATTTCCGCTTTTGATGACTAATTCATTGGTGTCTGTCAATTTACCGATTTTATAAAAAACGATATTATGTTCAGAACACAATTTTTTCAGTTCTTTTTCAAATCTGTGCAGTAACACCGTAATTACCCTTCCGGGCACGGTATCAAATAATAGCTTGGATTCGACCCCTTTCTGTCCCTCTTGAATGGTGTTTAATTGAAGAGAGATTCCACAGTTCAACTTTTTGATCAACCCCACCCAGGACATCGCCATTCCGCCATCCGCCACATTCCTGCAAATAATGGTGTAATTTGTTTTATTCAGGTATAAAACTGTTTTTCTCAGGGACTCCTCATTTTTCAGACGAGTCAAAACATTCTTCGAACGTCCCGCATCACATTCCAGCAAATAGACAGGATTTCCTGCAAGATGCTCCAATGGTTCATGGGAAATAACTCCGGTTTTTAGCCCAATCGCATAAATGGTTATTAAAGGGTATTGAGATTGCTGATCATAGGCAACACTGCGAAGAATTGTATTCACATTCTGACTTTTGCCGTAATTAATGATTACAGTTGATATTTTCTTTAACTGCTTTTGGGTGGCTTTTTTATCAGAAAATTGTACCGATGCAGCTAACGTATGGGGAATGCACGAAGATGCCACAAGGTCTCTCATTGAATCTGCGCAGGTGGTTTTAATGAGAGTGGCATCGCCCGATTTTCCGGTCAGTCTGCAGGATCGGAGTGACGTACCAACTCCCTGTTTTAATTCATCGGAATAGATACCAACTTCTGAAGGGTTAAGTGTTTCCATGATTGCGGCATTAATCTGTTCATAAGACCTTAAAAATATACTTGTTGATTTATGGGATACCGATTCGCTCCATTGCAGATTCAAAATTTCCAGTTCCGCCGGTCTCGGTTTTCTGCCCAGTGAATGTGCAATACTTTTTAATTCATTCTCTGATAATTGCTGAATTTTCATTTGATTAGTATTTGAATATAGTTGGATTAAAAAGGAATTTTCTTATGAATTAATCACTGCGAAGATACAAACGATTTGGCTTTGGTCAGAATCTGTTTTGCAATTCCGATCGGAATACCCGTTTTCATGATAATTTTTTTTACATCCAATTTGGCAATAGTTTGAACATCATCAAATGCTGTGAGTAATTTTTTTCTCGTTTTGGGACCGACCCCTTTAATATCGTCAAAAATGGATGATGTCGCTTCTTTCCCTCTTTTCTGCCGGTGAAATGCAACAGCAAACCGGTGCGCTTCATCCCTCACCTGTTTGAGAATAAAAAGTCCCGGTGATGTCTTGGGAATATTCTGCGGTTCAGAAAACCCCGGCAGAAAAACTTCCTCCAGCCGTTTCGCCAATCCCGCCGCCGGAATATAGGTAAGTCCCAATTCCTGAAGCGCAGACACTGCCATGCTCAACTGACCTTTTCCCCCGTCAATCAGAATGAGATCGGGAAACTGCGCTTTTTCACTTTTCAATCGGCGGTACCGCCTGAGTACCACTTCCCGCATCATGGCAAAATCGTCAATTCCTTTGACAGTTTTAATGTTGAATTTCCTGTATTCACTCTTTTTCGGTTTTCCATCCACAAAGCAGACCATGGATGCCACAGGGTTTGTCCCCTGAATGTTGGATATATCAAATGCTTCGATTCTTCGGGGCGGAACGGAAAGGCGAAGATCATCCTGCAATTGAAGAAGCGATTTTGAGACGAGCTCCAGTCTTTTTTCTTTTCTACGCATGTATTCACCTAAGAGCAGTTCGGCGTTCTTCATGGAGAGTCGAACCAATCGAACATTTTCTCCACGCTGGGGAACGTGAATGGTCACTATTTTATTCATTTTTTCGGTGAGCCACTCATTGAGGAATTCATGATTTTCCGGGTAAAGAAACGTTTGAATGGATGGCGGAATGAAATCAGTTTCCAGGTAAAAATTCTGAATAAAAGCGGATAGTGATGAACCAATCTCATCTGTGTCAACCCCCGCCAGAAATACTTTCTCTCTACCAATAATCTTTCCGGATCGAATTCTCATAACAACAGCGCAGGCATCACCTTCTTCAACGGCTATGGCGATTATGTCCTTATCCTCAAACGAACTGGATATTTTCCTCTGCCGTTGTGTGAATTTTTCCACTGCATTTATCTGATCGCGGTAAATGGCTGCATTTTCATAATTCATTTCACCCGATTCCGCTTTCATTTTTTCTCTCAATCCACGTAGCACATGATCGCTCTTGCCATGCAGAAATCCGATAATACTTTGAATATTTCTGTTATACTTGTTCTCAGAAACAAGTCCCTCGCAGGGACCCTCGCATTTTTTAATGTGGTAATCGAGGCACACCATTATCTTTTTTTCATCTATCGCCTTTTGATCAATAAAATAACTGCAGCTCCGTACAGGAAACACTTTATGCACCACTTTAAGTGTTTCCCTCAAGTATCTAACATCTGTAAAGGGTCCAAAATACTTTGATCCATCCTTAATTACTTTTCGTGTAAGCAGAACCTGAGGGTACGGTTCTTTTGTAATTCTGATATAGGGAAAAGATTTATCATCTTTTAAATCAATATTGTATTTTGGCTTGTATTCCTTTATGAGATTTGCTTCTGTGATGAGAGCTTCCACTTCTGTGCCGGTAACAATCCACTCCACATCACTGACACGCACCATGAGAGAAATCGTTTTCGGGGAATGCTGGCTGCTCTTTTGAAAATAGGAGCGGACTCTGCCCCTCAGCACTCTCGCCTTGCCGATGTAAAGGATTTTCCCTGATTCGTTTTTAAAGAGATATACACCCGGGTTTCGGGGGATTTGTTTGATTTTGTTGTTAAGTGAATTTGTCATGCTGCAATATTATGCCGATAAAATAATCCTAATTGGAGAATAATTATACAACAAATAGGATGAATTATTGATACCTCTCTAATTTTATTGTATTGACCTTAATATTTGGGTTTGCATTCATCACTTGAATCCAGGTCATTTAATTGTTATCTTTGTGAAAGATAAGTGAGGTTAAATAGTAGGTAAACCCATGATAGAAGTTTTAAAAACGAAGGGAAATAAGCAAAACCCATTTCGCCGTATAAATGAATATCCCTACGAAGATTCGACCCGGTTTATCACGGCAATAATGCCGTATAATTACGGATGGAGCGGTCGCTTCGCTCCAGCTCCATCAGGCGAAACTGTTTCCAGATTGGGTTCTGTCCGGCGCAAAGCGCCGTCCATCCCCCACTGGAACGGAAGCCTCAAATGTACGAACAAGTTCGTCATTTCGTCTCCGCTCAGTTTCGCCTGTTAAAAAGAATCAATCATAAATCTTTTATTTATTTTCTGTTATACGTACATTAGTCGTATAAGAAAGATTAAAAAATGCAAAAGAAATTAACCATAAGTATTGATGAGCAAATTTATAATGCTTTATACCATATTGTCGGAAAGCGAAAAATAAGCCGCTTTATCGAGAATTTAGTAAAACCGGAAGTAATTAATGAAGCACTGGAATTAGCATACAAACAAATGTCTGAAGATTCGTCCAGAGAAGAGGAAGCGCTTCAGTGGACTGAAGGGACATTTGAGGAATTTCACGATGAAACGTGGTGAAGTTTGGTGGATTAATTATGATCCGTCTATTGAGGGTGAAATCAGGAAAAAAAGACCGGCTGTAATTATCAGTAATGATGCATCAAACAAATATCTAAATCGCATTCAAGTCATACCCCTTACAAGCAATACAGAAAAACTTTATCCCAGTGAATCCTTTATCAATTTGAACGGTAAAAAAGGAAAAGCAATGGCTGACCAACTAACCACCGTCAGCAAATTACGAGTGCTTGATAAAGCTGGAGAACTTACATCAGAAGAAATGGTCGATATCAATAAAACTATAAAAACTCAATTAGGAATTAATACCTAAGAATTAAATTAAGTCTGTAGTAGAATTATGAAAAAGTTGTTATTAATACTTGTTTTTCTTTTTTCAGCCCAAACCTTTGCCCAGTCCACGGTTTTGGAAGAAATGGGATATGTCCTTGCAATGGAAATTGTGTTTGGCGGAATGAGCTACCTTGCAACCCAGGAGCAGTGGTATGGCCCGGCAATCACAGGCGGCTTTGACCTTTTTATGGGATTAGCCGGGTTAGAAAATGCAGGCATTAAAGAATCAGGAACCCAATCGGTTGGTCATTATTTGATTTCGGCAGGTTTTGTAGCAAAATCCATCTATAATTTTAAGTTCAGTAAAAAGCACAGTAAAAAATTCCGGTTTTGGGCAAATTTTATCGGATACAATGTATTGGTCTTTTCGGGATATTATCTTGATACTTTAAATTAATGTTCGCTACTGTGATCATTAAAATACTACCTTAATGCACAAAAAATAGGGAGACAAAAATATGGAAATTATGAATTTACCTTTCATTTTCAGGGCACAAGCCATACTTAATGCCATCAATGGAGTGATTTTCTGGCTGGCCTCCCCTACAATGCTCGAAATGACAAACATGACAGCAACATCCAATTTGGTGACCATGACGCAGGCATTTGCAACTATGTTTATTGTGTTAGCTATTGTCGGGTGGCAGTTACCGGATTGGGCTGGTGATAAATTAACCAGCGCAGCAAGAACCTTTATCGTTGTAAACCTGATTTGGTCAGCAGCACTTGTCTATCATTTTTTAACCGGCGCTACATCTGGAAGCACACCAGTTGTTAGTATAGCCGTCAATCTTATATTTGCATCACTTTATTATGTAAAATCCCGCTAAAATGTTTAGGAAAAATGATGTTAAGAAAAATCATTCACAAGCACCACTTTCCCAAACTGCTTCCTGTTTTCAATATATTCGTGTGCGTCCTGCACATGTGACATTAAAAAAGTTCGATCAACTATAGGTTTTATTTTCCCATCTTCCAACCAGCTAACAACTTCACAAAAACCGGTAGCATCCCCCATGCTTGAGCCGAGAATGGACTGCTGTTTCATAAATAGGTGACGAAGGTCGATCTTTACAGTCGGTCCTGTGGTAGCGCCGCAGGTAACGATTCTGCCTCCTCTCCCAAGTGATTTAAGACTGGATTCCCAGGTTGATTCGCCCACATGCTCAACAACCACATCAACTCCCTTCCCTCCTGTTATCTCTTTCACTTTATCATGAATAATCTCCTTCGAGTGGTTTATAGTGAAGTCAGCGTTTAATTCCTTTGCTAGTTTTAGTTTTTCTTCACTGCCTGCGGTTGCAATAACGGTACATCCTTTCAATTTGGCTATTTGTATTGCTGCGGACCCAATTCCCGATCCTGCGCCCAAAATCAAAATAGTTTCATCTTTCTCAATTTTAGCTCTGCGAATAAGCATGCCGTAGGCCGTCAAAAAAACAAGTGGAAATGCCGCGGCCTCTTCAAAGGAGATTTCCGATGGTTTTTTTACAATTTGACTTGGATTTAACACCATCAATTCACAATGGGTGCCATTTTCTGTTTCACCTAAAATTCCGTAATTGAGGCAGTAATTTTCCTTACTCTCCAAACAGAATCTACAATCACTGCAGTAGGTTCCCGGCTGAATCATCACATCATCCCCTGCCGACCAACCATTCACCTCACTCCCGACGTCCACAATTACACCGCTTCCGTCACTGCCGGGAATGTGAGGAAGCACCAAGTTTGGAAAAACACCAATTCTCACCCAGATATCAAGATGGTTTATTGAAGCGGCTTTAATTTGGAGCAAAACTTTATGTGGAGAACATTGCGGATCGGAAACATCTTCCCAACTCAAAGATTCAAGTCCGCCAAATTTGTGGATTTGGACAGCTTTCATTTTAGAAATGTGATTGTATTAGTCTGTGGAGAAAAACTTATTATCCAAACTAAACTTCCCCGGACCGGCAAAAAATAAGGTGAGGTAAATCAGTCCGTAAGCCATGGCAAGTTCCGGTGAACCTATTCCTGATGTTATATGAAACAATACACCAACAGCCATGGTACAAAACAGGAAAAATGCGGCGGGTTGAAAAAATAGCCCCAATAGAATCAATATGGATCCCACGGATTCGGAAAACGCAGCCATAAATCCGAAAAAGGCAGGAAAAATATCTATTCCTAAAGACCCCATTCCTGTCTGCCCTACACCTGCCCATTTTTCCGGTCCACCTATGATTTTATCAAATCCATGATTCAGGAACAACATTGAACCAACACCGATTCGCAATATTAAAAGTCCAATATCCGGGAATCTTTGAAACAAGAGTTTATTCATTGTTATCAATATCTTCGAAGTCAGCTTCTTGAATATCTTCTTCCTTGTAGTGGATAAAATCTTTCCCTGTGTGCTTTTTTGATCTTGTTCCACCCAATGCATCAAATTGGGGTTTCAGAAACCTGTAAAGGAAATATCCTATTCCCAAAGCTATGAGATATTTAATCATTAAAACTGGTAGCAGGATTAAAGAATTTTGTTCCGCTCACAGGTTGGCGGATATAGTTTAGAACTTCCTGTAAATCGTTGGTATTACTAACAAAATCAATATCATTTGTATTGATGATTAAAAGAGGACTTTCCTGATACCGGAAAAAATATTCATTATACACCTGATTCAATGCATCAATGTAATCTCGGGATATATTCCGCTCGTAATCCCTGTTTCTTGAATTTATCCTACCCATAAGTTTATTTGTATCCGCCTGAAGATAAATGACCAAATCAGGCGGTATTACATTCTTTTCAAGCATATTTGCAACCGTGTCATAGAGAGCAAGTTCCTTGTCATTTAAATTTAAGGAAGCGAATAAACGGTCTTTTACAAACATGTAATCAGAAATTAACAGATTGGAGAACATATCCGTTTGCCGTATTTCCAACTGCTGGCGGTATCTGCTCAAGAGGAAAAATAACTGAGTTTGAAATGCATATCTTTCGGGTTCATCATAAAAATCTGATAAAAAGGGGTTTTCATCAAATTTTTCAAGGACCGGCGTTGCATTTAAATCATTTGAGATTAGTTTAACCAAACTGGTTTTCCCGACTCCAATCACACCTTCAATTGCAACAAAATATAAATGCTTCATGCAGTTAAAACTTCCGAATATTGAGATACTACCGAGAAATCATTGCATTTTTCCAATACTTCTTTCATGTTTAATTGGGTCATCGGACAAACAAATTCTGGTGCTATTTCGCATATTGGGTTCAATACAAATTTTCTTTCATGATAGTGCAGATGGGGCACCGTTAAATTATTTTTATTTACAATCATTCGGTTAAAAAATAAAATATCAATGTCAATCATCCTTGGTTTGTTTTTATGGCCTGTTCGAATCCTCCCAAGTTTAGTTTCAATTCCAAGGCAAACGCCCAACAAATCATCGGGTACATAATCCGTTTCAATTTCGGAAACACAGTTCAGAAAATCCGGCTGATCTTTCATGTACATTGGTTCAGTCTCATAAATACCGGATGATGAAACAATTTTTATCTGCGGATCAACTTCCAGTAATGCAAGTGCTTTTTGAAGATTGCTAAACCGATCACCCAAATTTGATCCAAGCCCAATGAATATTTTATTGTATTTCAGCATTCTTAGCGGCTTTTTTCCACTTCTACTTCTACACTTCCCAAAACACCCTTGACAGGGGCGTGAGGTTTTCTCACTTTGACCACAACCTTGTCAGCGGGATAGTCATTCAAGACTGTTTCAGCGATGTGACCAGCTAGTGCTTCAAGCAAATAATACTTTTTCTCGGTCAAACAATCATGAACGGTTTGGTACACTTCAGCATAATCAATTGTGTCCGAAAGACTGTCAGAGTCGGTTGCATTGTCTATGGACATTTTTAATTCAAGGTCAACTTCAAACATTCCACCTCTGGATTGCTCGGATTCGTCTACTCCGTGGTAGCCGTAAAAAAGCATTTTATTTAATCGAATTATTCCCATAGTGACCAAGAGATTGTTAACGAATTTAGGAGTGACACAGTGGAGAGTCAAGAATGATACTTAATCTATAAATAAAAAAAAGGGCTTTGTTTCCAAAGCCCTTTTTCAATAACCATCATGGGTTGTTTATTGATTAATACATTCCGCCCATATCACCGCCGCCAGGAGGCATTGGCATGGGTGGGTCCTTTTCAGGGATTTCTGTAACAACTGCTTCAGTTGTGAGAAGAAGTCCTGCAATGGATGCTGCATTTTCCATAGCCACACGAGTAACCTTCGTCGGATCAATGATACCAGCTTTGAACATATTTGTATATTCTTCCTTATATGCATCAAAACCAAAATCACCGTTGCTTTCTACCACTTTTTGTACAACAATGGAAGGTTCATGACCGGCATTGGAGGCAATTTGTCTCAGTGGCTCTTCGAGAGCGCGGAGTACAATATTGACACCAACTTTTTGTTCATCCGATACCTTAAGTTTGGCTAATTTAGCCAGAGTTCTCAAGATGGCCACTCCGCCACCGGGAATGATGCCTTCTTCAACGGCTGCGCGTGTAGCATGTAGAGCATCTTCAACTCTTGCCTTTTTCTCTTTCATTTCAACTTCAGTTGCAGCTCCGACATTAAGTACAGCTACTCCACCGGAAAGCTTTGCCAGCCGCTCCTGGAGTTTTTCTTTGTCGTAGTCAGATGTTGATTTATCAACCTGTACCTTAATTTCGTTGATTCTGGCTTTTATCATATCTTCTTCACCAGCACCAGAAACGATGATTGTATTATCCTTATCAATTACAATTCGCTTGGCTGTTCCAAGATACGAAAGAGTCGCATTTTCAAGTTTGTATCCCTGCTCTTCAGAAATTACAGTACCACCTGTGAGAACTGCGATATCCTGCAGCATCTCTTTTCTTCTGTCACCAAATCCGGGAGCTTTCACTGCACAGATCTTAAGAGTACCTCTCAGTTTGTTGACTACGAGAGTAGCAAGTGCTTCGCCTTCAACATCTTCTGAAACGATTAACAGACTTTTTCCTGCCTGCGCTACTTTTTCCAGAACCTGAAGTAGATCTTTCATATTGCTGATTTTTTTATCATGAATCAGAATATGAGTATCTTCCAATACGGCTTCCATAGCTTCAGAATCAGTCACGAAATACGGTGAAAGATAACCGCGGTCGAACTGCATACCTTCAACAACTTCCAGTGATGTTTCAGTCGTCTTAGCTTCTTCAACCGTAATAACACCATCTTTCCCAACCTTTTCCATGGCATCTGCAATTAAATTGCCGATACTTGGATCGTTATTGGCTGAAATAGAAGCAACCTGTGAAATTTCGTCTTTACCGGGAAGTGTTTTACTTTGTTCTTTTAATCCACCAACAACAGCAACTACCGCTGCATCAATTCCACGTTTAAGTTCCATGGGACTTGCACCGGCAGCTACATTCTTTAATCCCTCACGGACAATGGATTGAGCGATAATTGTAGCTGTCGTTGTACCATCACCAGCAACATCGGATGTTTTGGATGCTACTTCACGAACCATCTGAGCGCCGATGTTTTCCATTTTATCTTCAAGTTCGATTTCCTTAGCTACCGTAACGCCATCCTTTGTTAAGGTTGGTGAACCGAATTTCTTTTCGATCACAACATTCCTTCCACGGGGACCAAGTGTTACTTTCACTGCATTTGCGAGTTTATCCACGCCTGCCATTAAGGCATTTCTGGCGTTGGAATTAAACTCTATTTTTTTTGCTGACATTTTATTTTCTCCTATTCATTTATTTTATAGCGTTGCAAGAATATCGCCTTCCTTCATGAAAACATATTCACTTCCACCTATTGTGATTTCTGTACCGGAATATTTTCCGTAGAGTACCTTATCACCTTTTTTTAGATTCATTTTAATCATGGCTCCTGCGTCGCTGGTTTTTCCCGGGCCAACAGCTTCAATAGTTCCCTGCTGGGGTTTTTCCTGTGCAGTGTCTGGTAAAATGATACCACCAGAAGAAATATCCTCTGCATCAGCCGGCTTAACCACAACACGATCACCTAATGGGTTAATATTTTTTAATGCCATTTTATTTACTCCTTTTTTGACGATTTGTTATTGAAAATCATAATACCCGAATATTCGGGGTGCAAAACTAATATGAATAAAAGAGGGAGTCAATAGAATTATAGCACTCTTATGAATAGAGTGCTAAATTATATTAAGTTTAAAGTTTTTCTGTTTATTTTAAGGAATCAGTACTGCCGAAACCGCCATCACCCCGGGAAGTCGCTTCAATTTCATCCACCATCACAAATTCAATGGGTGAACCATCAATGGCTACAAGCTGGAATAATCTATGTCCTTTTAATACTTTATACTCAACAGATTTAATATTATCACAACTTGCCATTATTTCACCTCTGTACCCACCATCAATGAGACCAATGGAATTGGACATTCGCAAAGGTGTTTTGGAAATGGAAGACCGCGGGATGAGGAAATAGGGAACATTTCCTTCAGATTCACAGGAAATCTGGAAATGGATCATTTTGGTTTCGCCCGGTTTAAAAATAATATCATCTATAACAAATAAATCAAGTCCCGCATCTCCAAGGTGAAAATGACCGTGATTATGATAATATTCTGCTACCGTATCAGAAAACGGATTAATCTTAATTAACATGAGTTTATATGTTAACTGGGCTGCTTAAAAAAGGTAATAGCCAATAGTAGCCACCCAAGTATAAAACAAACTCCTCCAAACGGGGTAATCATTCCAAAAGATTGAATTCCGGTTAACCTCATTAATACGATACTGCCCGAGAATAAGATGATTCCGAACAAAAACAAAAAGCCGGACCAATTTATCAAACTTCCGGATAAATGATTCGCAGCAAGTCCTGTGACAATTAATGCCAAAGAGTGAAACATCTGGTACCGGACTGCTGTATCAAATGAATTTAATTCATCAACAGTGATTTTACCCCGGAGAGCATGAGCGCTGTAGGAGCCAAGTATTACTGCCATAAATCCTAAAAACGCTCCAGATGTCATGAAAAGTTTCGACATTATCTCTATTCCTCCGTTGGTCTATTTCTGTTTAAATCAGGTTGGTAAACAGTCCGGATCGGGAACGGTATGTTTATTCCTTCTTCATTAAACCGATTATGAAGGTCCTTGATAAATTCATGGGTAACAGTCCACTGTGATGAATAATCCCTTACTCTCATTGATACCCTGAAATCTATACTTGATTCTCCAAAATTTACAAAATTAAATGACGGTTTATTTTCAGCGACACCACCATCAACCTTTTGCAACACTTCTCTGGCAACCTCAAGGGTCACTTTTTCCACCTGATCAAGATCGGATTCATATCCCACACCGCAGGCAACCCGTACTGTCATTTCTTTATGGGGAACATCAAAGTTTTTTATTAATGCTGTTGAAACTTTTGAATTGGGAATTACAATCCTGTTATTTCTTCTATCACGGATTATTGTATCTCTCCATGAAATATTTTCAACCTCACCCCGTTCGCCACTCTCCAACTCAACCAGGTCCCCAGGTCGCAATTTCTTTGAAAGCAGTATATGCATCCCGGCAAAAAAGTCAGATAATGTATCTTTAAGGGCCAGAGAAATTGCCAGTCCGCCGATTCCAAGGGCTGTCAGTACAGGTGTAATAGATATGCCGAGAGTTTGAAAAACGACAAGGAACCCAACGGTTATTACGAATATCTTAATGAGGTTGGTGAACATGGTAGTTGCGGGGAGTTTTCCTCCGGTAGCATCTGTGACAAGTTCTAAAAGACCGGCAGCGATTCTGGATAATGAAAAGGTAACAGATAGAATAAAAATAACGGTAACTACCGATTTTATTAAGCTTGTGATATTTTCAGGAAAATCAGTGTGCGGTAAAGCAAAGTAAATACCGCCAAGAAAAAACCAAAGAATTACAGCAGATTCAATTGCGTCAAAGACAAGATCATCTCCCTGCCACTTGGTTTTGGATGCAAGTTTCTTAATCCTGTGGTGGACATACGTTTTAAAAATCCAACCGAGCAGGACTGCCCCAACAATGAAAAGTAAAGGTGTCAAATAATTTTGAATTGATTCCAGTGTCATTTTATCTCCAATTTAGTTGCGAATTTACAAATTGTTAGAGCTATCAAAAGAGTATTTTAATTGAGGTCATAAATTCCTACTCCGTCTCCATACAGTGTGCCAATATATAATTTCCCATCATGTTCAATGACATTTGTAATATTTGCGATTGTTTTGCCTTTTTGATCATGCAAACTGCGTATTATTTCACCATTGCTATCAATCAATACAATCAAACCATAATTTTCGGGTTTTGGTCTCGCCCATTCCGGAATCCGCAGGAGTATCTTTTTCAGCCATACTCTCGGGGAATATAATTTATCCACAATTGGTTTCCGCGGTGAGAACAGCGCCATCCAGTAATTTCCTTTTCCGTCACCCATTATGCCATCGGGATATCCCGGAAGATTAACTGAAAATAGATCGCGCTGACCTTTTTTCGGTCCCTTAATCCACAACCGGGTAATCTGAAAATTTCCTGTCTCCGCCACGAGTACAAATTCCTCATCAGGAGACAGCGCCACGCCATTGGCAAAATAGAGACTGTCCAGAATAACTTTACATTCCTTATTATCTGTATCATATTTCAACAATCTGCCAAATGGTCGGTGGATAAGAATATCATTAAAAAAATCATTTCCCACTTCGGGACTTGTAACGTCAGAAAAATAGACTACTCCCCCGGATGAAATATCCAGATCGTCTGCCATGGTTAATGGAAAATCATCGGTATGTTTAACAAGAACATTTATTTCACCGGAAATTGAAATTGAAAGTAATCCCTTCAATCCATCCGCAACCATCAAATCACCTGAAGGAGCAAATTTCATTCCGAGCGGACGTCCACTGGTATTTGCAAAAACAGTCATCTCTCCGGTAGGAGATATTTTTTTTATGGTGCCGTCTTCATTGGTTGAAAAAAGATTTCCCGCCTCATCCAATGCAACATCTTCAGGACCGTTTAACTCACCTTTTCCTAACCATGTTAATTTTGTCAATTCACGATTAACAGCAAGATTACCTTCAAATGGCGAAACAAGTTCAGGATGAAATGCAGCCGGTTCAACATGAGGCACCCCTTCAGAGGAAAAACATCCGGAAAATAAGACAGTAAAACTAATGAGAATGAATTCAAATTTTATTTTACTGCTTGGATCCAAGCTATATGATTTCCCCATCTATGAATTCTTTTCTCTAAAATCCTTCATAAATTGAACCAACGCTTCTACACCTTCCCTTGGCATGGCATTGTAAATGGATGCTCTCAATCCACCAATTGACCTATGCCCCTTTAGTGTATAAAGTCCTGCTTTTTCCGCATCTTCAAGAAATGTGGCCTCAAGCTCTTTCGATGGTAAAAGAAAAGTAACATTCATAAGACTTCTGCTGTCCGGTGTGGCGGTGCCTCTGTAAAATTCTCCATCAATTGTATCATAAAGCAACTCTGCCTTTTCTTTGTTTTTTCTACTTATCTCTGTCAAACCACCTTCATTGATAAGCCACCTTGCCACAAGACCCACCATATAAATTATCCACACCGGCGGAGTATTATAGGCAGAATTTTTACTTACATGAGTTTTGTATGTCATGTAGCTGGGGATATTCTCAGGCGCTCTGTCAAGAAGATCCTTTTGTATGATAACCAACGTTACGCCGGCAGGTCCCAAATTCTTCTGAGCACCGGAATAAATCAAGCCATATTTAGAAACATTAATCGGCTTTGAAAGAATATTTGAAGAAGCATCGCAAACCAGTACTCGGTCACCAACATCCGGCTCACTTGTCCACTCTGTGCCGACAAGTGTGTTGTTTGAAGTAAAATGGACATAAGCCGCATCTGGATCAATTTCACAGGATTCCGGAATGTGACTGAAATTGGACTCTTCACTTGAGCCGGCTATCCTTACGTTAAATCCCAACTTTGTTGCTTCATTTACAGCTTTTTTCGCCCAACCGCCCGTAATAATATAATCGGCAGAATCACCTTTTCTCATGAGGTTTAAAGGAACCATGGCAAATTGAATTGTAGCACCGCCCTGAAGAAAGATAATATCGTGGGTTTCAGGGAGAGACAAAAGTGTACTTAATGATTGTTTTGTTTCTTCCTGAATCTCAACCCACCCTTTCGAACGATGACTCATTTCCATAATGGACATTCCAAAATTTTCGGCACAGATTACATTTCTAGATGCCTCCTCTAAAACTTCAACCGGTAATGCGGCAGGACCTGCACTAAAGTTCCAACCTCTTTTCATCGACATTTCCTTTTCTCCTTTAGAATTTAATTAGATTCGCTGCTAATATAGAGTCACTCATCCTAATTTTCATTAAAGTGTCCCTATCCACTTCCGAATCAATTTGAATACGGGCTACGGCTGCTTTGGCGCCGTCAAATATTATATTCTCTGTTTCCTGAACATTTATGGACGCCTTTTTCAGCAATTCAAAAACAGACGCTAAAACGCCAATCTTGTCAATATGACGAACCACCAGCATATGAGTTGCAGGTGATCTTTCACAGAGATTAACACTATTTGGCACTTCCCCTTTATCCTTGAAATCAAGGATCACCCTCACCGCTTCGCTGGCAACAGCATCCTGTGCCTGAGACGTAGAAGCACCGATATGATGGGTTCCAACAAGATATTCCTCACCTTTTAAAGGATTAACAAAATTACTGTCATTTGCGCCGGGCTCATCACAAAAGACATCCAAACCTGCTCTGATTCCCTTGTTTTTCATGGCATCCTGCAAACTGGCTTCATCAACCACAGGTCCCCGTGATGTGTTTATAAAATATGAACCCTCCTTCATGACATCAAAGATTTCTTGATTAACAATTCCCTCAGTATCAGGATTTAACGCCAAATGAACCGATAGAATATCTGCCTCCTTTGCCACAGCTACCGGAGTCGGCAAACAGGTTACTCCCAATTTTTTTGCTTTTTCTTCATCCAATGAACGGCTCCATGCCACAACCTTTAGACCAAATGCTGTGGCTCGTGGAATCATCTCTTTACCAATACCGCCAACCCCAAGCAAACCTAACGTACAGCCATACAGTCCCCTTGCCTTGCTGTACTTTTTCTTGTTCCAAATGCCATTATTTAGATCTTTGGTACAGTTGGAAATCTGCCTGTCACATGCCAGGATGAGTCCAAAAGCCAATTCAGCCACGGCAATTGAATTTTTACCCGGGCAATTGGCAACATATATTCCTTTTTCAGAAGCATCTTTTACAGCAATGGTATTGACTCCCGCGCCTGCCCTTACAATAAGGAATAGATTTTTATCTGCTTCAATCATTTCAGGGGTAACCTTTGTTGATCTCACGACAAGAACTTCAGGAGAAATTTCTCCCATTTTTTCTTTAAGCTCGTCTCCTGAAATAGACGGGTCAAATTGGACGACACATCCGGTATTTTTCAACTCTTCCCGGTATATTTCAGGAAACTTATCCGCAATTAAAATTTTCATTTTTCATCTCCAAATACAACTTTGTTAAAGTTATTCATAAATATGGATTATTAAATGGAATGAACAAAAAGCCCCGATCTCAATTTTGGTTCAAACCATGTACATTTAGGAGGAAGAAGCATTCCTGCATCTGCCACATCCAATACTTCTTTCACTTGAACAGGATACAATGAAAAGGCAACCGAACCTTCTTTATTATTTACCAGTCTTTCTAACTCATTTGTCCCGCGTATTCCACCAATAAAACTGATTTTTTCACTCATTCTTGGATCATGAATAGCTAAAAGGGGTTTAAGTATTTTTTTTTGAAGAATAGCTGCATCAAGGAGAGAAACAGGATCATCATTTTCGGAGTCAGGAAGCTCAAGTAAGTACCACTTGGCATCAATATAAAGTGATATCTTACCCTTAGTGGCAGGTTCAGGAGAAGCATTTTCTGTTATATTAGTACAAACCTTTTTAAGGGAAGCCAGGAATTCATGACTAACCATGCCGTTCAAGTCATGGACAAATCTATTATAAGGAAGCACCATGAGTTCTTCCGCCGGAAATAACGCCGTTAAAAAGTTTCCACTTTCACTGGATATATTTTTCAGCTTTTCATAGGCAAGTGAAGCTGACCTGGCTCTGTGATGACCATCTGCCACATACGAGGCGGGAACTTTATTAAAAGCTTTAACAAGAAATTCAATTTCCTTTATTCGCCACACGGTGTGACAAACGGTGTCCTCTGCCTGAAAATTATATATGGGATCATTGTTTTCCATGTGGTCTTGTACAAATGAACTGATTTCAGGTATACCCCGATACGTCAGAAAAACAGGACCGGTTTGTGCTTTTAATTTTAACATAAGTTGAGTCCGGTCTTTTTCTTTATCAACTCTCGTTTTTTCATGTTTTTTAATGAGATCATTATCATAATCATCAACTGACGAGCATCCCACAACAGCAGTCTGAATATGACCACCCCATTTCAACCTGTACAGGTAAAATGAAGGTTTCTCTTCCGTTACAAGATACCCATCCTCCAAAAGCTTGTTAAGATTCTCTTTTGCCTTTTCGTACACTTTTTCTGAAGGTATTGATTTATCATCAGGAAAATCAACTTCAGGTCTTGTTACATGAAGAAAAGAAAGAGGATTATCTTTTACAATCTCCTTCGCTTCAGTTGTTGAAACCACGTCATAGGGAACTGAAGCAATTTGTTGTACAAAATCAGCTTTGGGTCTTACAGCAGAAAAGGGTGATAACATAACCATAAATTTTAAATTTTAATATTTTCAGGAGTTGAATTTAACAGAAATTAACCAGTATTTTTAATTTTGATGGGCAGTCCACAAAAAGCGCAAATTCATAGAATTAATTTAAATTTACGGTTAACTTACAACCACAACTGCCTGTCAAGACTTCTGTACTGAATCGCTTCACTCAAATGTTGGGGAAGTATATTTTCTTCTCCCTCCAAATCAGCGATGGTACGTGATACTTTTAGGATGCGGTCGTACGCTCTTGCTGAAAGTCCCAATTTCTCCATAGCTGTTTTGAGGAGAGATGAGCCCGCTTCATCAATTCTGCAAAATGCTCTGATATCTTTCGTATCCATGTGTGCATTGCTGTATTTGCCTTTCATTTCCTTAAATCTGGTAACTTGAGTTTCTCTCGCTTTCTGAACTCTTTTGCGAACAACATCCGATTTTTCACCGGGAGATTTATCAGCAAGTTCGGTGAAATGTATCGCCGGCACATCAACGTGGAGGTCAATCCTGTCCAACAGCGGACCGGAAATCCGCCCCATGTATTTCTGGATCATTTGAGGTGTGCATGTGCAGTCGTTATTGGGATCGGTTGCAAAACCGCAGGGACATGGATTTGTGGCTGCAACAAGCTGAAAATTGGCAGGATAGCAAATTGACACGGTTGCTCTCGATATGGTCACATCTCCATTTTCCATGGGCTGACGCATGACCTCCAGAACATTTTTCCTGAATTCAGCCAGTTCATCGAGGAATAACACACCGTGATGGGCAAGACTCACCTCTCCCGGCTTCGGGATGGTACCACCGCCTATGAGCCCCGCATCGCTGATTGTGTGGTGTGGTGACCTGAATGGTCTGGTTGCAATCAATCCACGTTCCTTTGGAAGTGTTCCTGCAACAGAGTGAATTTTCGTCGTTTCCAGTGCTTCTTCGAGAGTTAAATGAGGAAGAATTGTTGGCAGTCGTTTTGCCAGCATTGTTTTTCCGGAACCGGGCGGACCGATGAGAATGACGTTGTGCCCGCCTGCGGCTGATACTTCCATAGCGCGTTTTACATGTTCTTGTCCTTTGACCTCTTCGAAATCCACAGGGTATTGAAGATTTTCTTTAAATAAACCGTCCAAATCTACTTTTACAGTTTCATGTGTTTTTTCCCCATTCAAAATAGATACCACATCCAGCAGTGAATGCACTCCTGCGATTTTAACATTTTCTGCGATGGCGGCTTCCTTGGCATTTTCTTCAGGAAGCACAATTCCTTTGACTCCGTTTTGAGTTGCGCAAATAGCGATGGGCAGCGCACCGCGAATGGGTCTGAGCGTTCCATCAAGAGACAGTTCACCTAAGAGCCATAATTTGTCAAGGTAGCTTTGTTTCACTTCACCCAGAGCAGCCAGAATACCAATTGCTATAGGAAGATCAAAAGCGCTCCCCTCTTTCCTGATATCCGCCGGAGCGAGGTTTACAACCACTTTTTTACTTGGGAAGTAAAAACCGGAATTTTTTATAGCTGCTATGACCCGTTCTTTACTTTCCTTAACAGCGCCTTCAGGAAGACCCACCGTAATAAATTTCGGCATGGGTGTAGGAGTGAGATTTGCCTCAATTTCTACTTCGTAGGCATCAATACCCAAAATTGCGCTGCTGATTACTTTCGCATGCATATTTTATTTTTTAAAATACGTTTTTGTTACCCAATACCCAATATTAAAGAGGGCACGAAATAACCCCTTTCACAACAAGGAAAGGGATCATGATGTAAATTATGGAATCGCGAATCAAATAAAATAAAAAAAAGGCGGTAACCACAGACCACCCTTTTTTACGTATAAGCAGTTTAAAGCCACCCTCACGGTAGATGAGTCTCCAATTTTTAATAAACTTGGGTATTAAAAGATTCAAATCGGATTACTTCAATCCTCAAATTTTAAAGGTTGTCTCTTTTTTTTGAATTGATTCAGAAGACTCTCATATTTCTCAACCAATGTTTCTCCCTTCATCTGAGAGTATCGAAAAGCATATTCAAGCGCAGAGTGAAACGAATGATTTTGAGATTCCTCGTAGGTATAGAATTCATCAATCCAGGATACAAATTTTGAAATATCTGTATTTTCTAATTCCTCAAGAATAATAAAAGCCAACTCAGACCTATTTTCATAATACCAGTTGGATAATTCTCCCCTCCCTTTTTCCTTAATCAATTCAGTGTGAGTATCATAAATTTGTGTCAAATAGGAGAATAGAAATACTTCCTTATCTTCCTGATTGAGTGTTTTCCAGTAGAGAACGGTGGGATTTGTGATATTTTGCGCTCCCGGAATTTGGAAAAATATCAAACACGGTAATGCAATGAAATATAATTTATTTGACAACTTCACATTCAACCTCTTTTGACTCTCCGTTTGATTTTGCTTCCTCTTCCTGGATGATTTCCATCAATTCATCAATTGCTTTTGATTCTGATACTTTACCCAATTTTTTACCATCTTTATAGATAAGGCCGTCCCCTTTCCCAAAGGCGATTCCCAGATCAGCATGCGTGGCTTCCCCGGGACCGTTCACAGCGCAACCCATGAGTGCAACGCTCATGGGTGTTTTAATATCTTTAAGTTTCTCTTCCATTTCTCCTGCGATTTTGAAGAGGTCCACTTCGAGCCGTCCGCAGGTGGGACAGGCAATAATGGTGACACCTCTGCTGGCAAGTCCCAACGATTTCAGGATTTCAAATCCCACGTGAACTTCCTCGCAGGGATCATCCGTTAAACTGACACGAATAGTATCGCCAATTCCTTCAGACAGTAAAGTTCCTATTCCAACACAGGATTTAATAGTACCGCTCTTGGTGGGACCGGCCTCCGTAACACCGAGGTGCAGCGGATAATCAAATTTTTCAGTGAAAAGACGATAGGATTCTATCATGAGGTGGACATCAGATGATTTCAATGAAACAATAATTTCCTCAAAGTCGAATTCTTTACAGATATTGATATGCCTTTCGGCGCTTTCCACCATGGCAATGGGAGTGGGATAACCATATTTTTCGATGAGGTCTCTCTCGAGACTACCGGCATTAACGCCAATCCGGATTGGTAGATTCGCCGACTTACATTTTTCCAGAACTTTCTCCACTCTGTCTCTTTTACCGATATTCCCGGGATTGATGCGTATTTTATCCGCGCCTGCATCCACTGCTTCCAGAGCCATTTTATAATTGAAATGAATATCGGCAACCAGTGGTACGGTCATCCGTTTTTTTATTTTGGGAAGTACTTTTGCCGCCGGCTCGTCCGGTACCGTAATCCTGATGATTTGGCACCCCGATTCTTCCAGACGT
>CEQE01003013.1_pt1 | contig 24362 bp, 25 predicted proteins | sample 356201 | NCBI WGS metagenome assembly CEQE01 (sample SAMEA2619970, study PRJEB7988) | marine metagenome | biome: marine biome (ENVO:00000447); feature: mesopelagic zone (ENVO:00000213) & marine oxygen minimum zone (ENVO:01000065); material: "saline water (ENVO:00002010), including plankton...
AGCGGTATTCGTAGAGAGGCAAGTGTTCAGCCCAGTTCAGCCAGAGTCGATAGCTTCATGATTTGGCACACATTTTATCATGGGACAATCTCTCCAGGCTGGCTTTCAAACAGGAAGCACTGATCTCTCCATTCGTCCTGAGGCTCTCGAAGGGCGCGCAGCAGTCAAATTTGTTGGGTGCAAGGACTTGATTGACTCCCAGCGGTGGTTCGACGGAGGTCACCACGAACGGCTTTCCTACAAATTTCTTCAATTCTGGAAAGCCTGTTATTGACGCCAGCCAGGCGCGCGAACCACGATTGGCTACTGTATAATGCGGCCACCTAAGGAGATGGTTTTCAAGGCTAAACACGACCCCCGACAGATGTCGGGAGTCTCGGTAGAATTGGATGTCCCGAGGTGCCTTCATGGCGGATGAACAAGCCCATACTATTCCGATGTTCGGTGATGACCAGCCAAAGGTAATTGCCGCTCCAGTTAGACCGACTGCGCCGGCGAAGGAACGCGAGCCATTGTTGATAATCATGGATGGCCATGCCATGGTCCACCGGTCTTTTCGCGCCATATCCACCCAGCGGCATCTGACCGTGAACGCCACCGGCGAAGATGTGACCGGGGTCTACGGGTTCGCTAACGTTTTCTTGAGAGCGCTGAACGAGTGGAACCCTGCCTACTGCGCCATCGCCTTCGACGTGTCGGCTCCCACCTTCCGCCATAAGCAGTTCCCCGAATACAAGGCCCAGCGTGAGGCCACGCCCGAGGAACTTGGGCCCCAATTCGGCCGGGTGAAGCAGCTTATGGAGGCCTTCGGGGTCCCGGTGTTCGAATTAGAAGGATGGGAGGCGGACGACGTCATCGGCACCCTATCGGCGCAAGCCGAGAAGATCGGCTTGGACTCGGTCATCCTTACCGGCGACCGGGATACATTCCAGTTGATTTCCTCCAAGGTCAGGGTTGACCTAGCCTCCAGCATACAGGACCGCAAAGTCTACGACGAAGAGGCGTTGCAGGAACGCTATTCCGGCCTCACCGCTGCGCAGCAGACCGATTTCAAGGCGTTGCTGGGCGACACTTCAGATAACATCCCGGGAGTCCCGAAAGTCGGCGAAAAAACGGCCATCGCCCTGCTCAACGCCTACCAAAACCTGGAAGGCATCTACGAACATATCGAGGAGGTGGCGCGTCCCACCGTGAAGGCGTCCTTAACAGAGTTCAAAGACCGGGCTTTCTCCAACCGGGAACTGATGACCATCGACCGGGAAAGCCCGGTGGAACTGGACCTAGACAAGGCCAAGTTCGGAGAATTCGACCGGGACATCGTGGTTCAGTTGATGACCGAGCTTGAGTTCTTCACCGTCATCCCCCGCATCCCAGAGACGGGCGCTGCCCAAGCCACGTCTGACGCCACACCGTCTCCCATTCAAGCGCCCGGCGAGGGCGCCGATTACACCGTGGTACAGACCAAAGACCAGTTGGAGCAGATGCTGGCGGCGTTGCACGAGGCCGGCAGATTCTCCTTCGACACCGAGACAACAGGTCTGGACGCGGTGCAGGCCGGTCTGGTGGGGCTGAGTTTCTCCACAGCACCGTCAGTAGGCTGGTACGTGCCGGTCGGCCATCAACTGGGGGAGCAATTGCCCATGGAAGAGGTCCTAGCGGCAGTGCGCCCGCTGTTTGAGTCGCCGGAAATCAGCAAGTGCGCCCACAACGCTAATTACGACATGACGATACTGGCCAGCCATGGCATCGAGTGCCAAGGCGTCGATTTCGACACCATGGTCGCCGCCCATCTCCTCAGCCGCGGGCAGTTGGGGCTGAAGAACTTGGCGCTAGACGTTTTGGGACAGGAGATGACTCCAATAACGGAGTTGATCGGCAGAGGCAGCAAGCAGTTGAGTTTCGACAAGGTGGATATCCAACAGGCAGCGCCCTACGCTGCCGCCGATGCCGACATGACCGGACGTCTCCGTCTGGCTTTCGAAGAGCCCGTCGCCAGAGAGGGCTTGAGTTCGCTGATGACCGACATGGAGATGCCGCTGGTCCCGGTGCTGGTGACCATGCAGCGCCACGGCATCAAGCTGGACTCGGCCGTGCTGCGCGAGATGTCTGAAGACCTTTGGGAGCAGATGTTCTCGACTGAAGAAGAACTCTACAAGTCCATCGGCCATACGGTAAACATCAACTCGCCGCAACAACTCAGTGACCTGCTGTTCAATGAGATCGGCCTACCCAAGACCAAACGCACCAAGACCGGCTACTCTACCGACGCCAACTCCCTGGAGGGTCTAAAAGGCCTGCACCCCGTAGTGGACCAGATATTGGATTACCGCCAACTGTCAAAGCTCAAATCGACCTATGTGGACGCCCTGCCGGACATGGTGAACCCAACGACCGGCCGTGTGCACACCAGCTATAACCAGACCGGATCAGCCACTGGGCGCATGTCCAGCAGCGACCCCAATCTGCAGAACATACCCATCCGAACGGAGATGGGCCGTCAGGTGAGAAAGGCCTTTGTGGCAGACGGCGCGCCGGACTGGCTGTTGTTCTCGGCCGATTATTCCCAGATCGAGTTGCGGGTGCTGGCCCACATATCTCAGGATCCGGGCTTGCTCGAGGCTTTCCAGCGAGGCGAAGACATCCACTCGTCTACAGCTTCATTGATGTTCGATGTTCCCCTGAACGATGTTGACGCCGAACAGCGCCGCATCGCCAAGGTTCTGAACTTCGGTGTGATCTATGGCCTGTCCGCACATGGCATCTCCCAGCAGACCGGCTTCAGCAGAGAGGAAGGGGCGTTGTTCATCGAGGCCTACTTCAACAAATACCCCGGCATCAACGACTACCTGGAGCAGGTGAAGGTCAAGGCCAGGGCTGAGCAGTACGTCGAGACGCTGCTGGGCCGCCGCCGCTACTTGCTCGACATCAACAGTTCCAACTTCAACGTGCGGGGCGGCGCCGAGCGCATGGCCATCAACATGCCCATCCAGGGCACCGCAGCCGACATCATGAAGCTGGCCATGATCCGCGTGCAGAACCGCCTCGACGACGAGGGCCTCCGCACAAAGATGCTGCTCCAAGTGCACGATGAACTGGTCTTCGAGACGCCTAAAGAAGAGATGGACGTCCTCAAAGATCTGGTCTTCGACGAGATGCCTGCCGCCATGGACCTGGACGTAACCTTGAAGGTGGACGCCAAGTGGGGCCCGACCTGGGGAGACATGGAGTAGAGGAGCCCAAGCCAAGATCATCTGAGTGCGGGTAATTGTCGCGCCGAACAGGAATTTCAACCAAACATGGAACTATACCGAAGCTTTATCTTCGTGCCCGGTAACCGGGAGAGCATGCTGGAGCGGGCCAAGGCGTTCAAGGCCGATGTCATCATGGTCGACCTGGAGGACTCGGTGCCTCCCGGCGAGAAAGAGACCGCCAAACACATGGCGAAAGAGTGGGTGCCGACCCTATGTCATGAGGGTCAGAGGGTCATGGTGCGGGTGAACTCTCTGGACACCGGCCTCACTCGCTCGGAGCTGGAGGCCTTGGTCTCGCCCGACCTTTATGGCATCAGCCTGGGCAAGGTTGAGTCTACCTGGAACATCAAGGATGTTGACCTCATGTTGAGTGCGATAGAACCGCTGGCCGGAGTGGAGCGAGGCTCAACCAAGATCTCCGCCTGGGTCGAGACCGCCAGTGCATTGGTAGACGCCCGAGACATCGCCATAGCCTCGCCACGGGTCATCTCTTTGTCCTTCGGCGCGGAGGACTTCACCAACGATATGGGCATCGAGCGGTCGGACACCGGCGAAGAGGTCCAGGTCCCCCGGTCATTGGTCCCAGTGGCGGCCAGGGCGGCCAACGTTGCATCTTTGGACTCGCCATTCGTGCTGTTTCAAGACCCGGACGCGCTACGGGCCGACGTCCAAAAAGCCCTGCAGATGGGGTACACCGGCAAGCACGCGATCCATCCCTCCCAGCTTGACATAATCAACGAGGTCTTCAGTCCCTCGGCCGAAGAGGTCGCCTATGCCCGGAAGATCATGGAAGCATGGGACGAGGCCGAAGCTGCTGGCCGGGGGTCTTTGGCCATGGACGGCCGCATGGTGGACGTTCCAGTGGTGAAACGAGCCCAGAACCTGCTGGATTTCGCCGACGCCATTGAGGCCCGAGAGCGCTAGGCGTGTTATTAGTATGAAAGACGATCTATCAAAGACCGACCGCATTGTCTTGGAAGGGATGCGCTTCTACGGGTTCCACGGAGTGAACCCAGAGGAACGGGTGCTGGGGCAAGAGTACCTGGTTGACCTGGCCGTCGAGATGGAACTGCGCACAGCCGGCGCATCGGACCGCTTGGAAGACACCGTCAGCTACGCCCACATTTACCGCGCCGTGCTGGATGTCATGGAGGGCGAACCCCGCAACCTGCTGGAGGCGGCCGCCCAGTCCATAGCCGAACGAGTGCTTGCTGACTTTCCCGTAGATTCGGTTTCTGTCCGGGTGAAGAAACCTCATCCGCCCATCCGCGGGTCGGTCATCGAGAACGCCACCGTAGAGATATACCGCCGCCGAGAGAGGTAACATGAAAGTCCACGACTTCCACGACGGGAACAGGCAGCTTCAAGACAAATTTGGCACCCGGAAACTGGCCGACAATCTGGCCAAACGGGCGACCGAGACCCTGGGCGACGATGAACGTAAGTTCATCGAGGGCGCCAACATGTTTTTCCTGGCGACCTGCGACGACCGGGGCCTGCCCACTTGCTCCTACAAAGGCGGGGAGCCGGGGTTCGTGCGAGTGGTGGACGAGGAGTCCATCGCCTTCCCCAACTACGACGGCAACGGCAAATACCAGTCAATGGGCAACCTGCTGCAGAACCCCAATGTGGGCCTGCTGTTCATCGACTTCGAGGGGCAACTCCGGCTCCGCCTCCAGGGCGAAGCGTCAATCGACGAGAACGACCCGCTGCTAGCCGAGTACCATGAGGCCCAGTTCATCGTGCGCGTAAAAGTTACCGAGGCCTACAAGAACTGCCCCCGCTACATCCATATGTACAAGCTGATTAAGAAGTCGGAATACGTTCCGCATTTGGGCCATGATACCCCTCAACCAGAGTGGAAAAAGAGCGCTGAATTATACGAGTAGAGTTGGCGCAGTGACCGCTCTCCAGTTATCCCCTCTCCCACGCATGGGAGAGGGTTAGGGTGAAGCCAACGACTCTGAACAAATCATCCAACAACCGGCACATGCTGTGTGCATGAATTCCGGCTTTCGCCGGAATGACGGATGAGTGGTCGGGAAGACCTATTCTGCGGCGGTGATAGTGATGTGGGACATGTAGGAGTTGGCGGTGGCGCCGTGCCAGTGGTTCTCGCCCTGGAGGACGTGGACCACGTCGCCCACGGTGATCTCCTGCTCGTGGCTCTCGTCGGCTACCATGCCGACGCCGGCTGTGACCACCAGCATCTGGTCGCTCTTGTGAGTGTGCCAGCCGGTGGTGCAGCCCTTCTCAAAGTTGACGATGCTGCTGTTGAAAGTCTTGCTGGCGCCTGCGGGTAGCAGTGGCTGCCTGGTGCGTTTGACGTCGCCGCCGGTCCAGCCGGGGATGGGAGTGGCGGTGGTGATGGGTTCGATCTCAACCTCGGCGATTCTAATTACTCTCATAGGTTCCTCCTGTGATAGGCACGATATTCAGACGTAAAATCCAGAGTGGATAATACACTTCTATCCAACCGGCGGATACCGTCGCACTGGGGAAGCGGTTGTTTGGGCGTGGGGATTGTGTTAGTCTGAGAGTCGTTCCGCTAAACAAAAATGAGATATTTCGTCGTCTGGCTTTGAGCCTGGACGGCGGCAAAAGAGATAACAAAGATGCGCTGTGAGCTCTGTTTAAAGGCTGGGATGACCGGCAACAATGTCAGCCACTCCAACCGTCACACCAAGACCAAGTTCTTCGCCAACGTCCACAAGCAGACGCTGGTCCGCGACGGAAAACCAGTCAAGGTTAAGATCTGCACCCGCTGCCTGCGCTCACTCCACAAATCCAAGAAAGTCCAAAAAGTCTTCGCCGCCCTGTAAGCGGTCAAAAAGAGAACCAAAAAGCTGATTGCTGACCGCTGATAGCTGACATCTTTGGGCCTTAGCCCAAGACACACTCGCGCATGCCGTTCATGGCGTCTGGGATGCTCTCCTGGTCGTTGAAGATGGCTGAGCCGGCTACCAGGATAGTCGCGCCGGCTTTTATCGAGTCCTCCGCGGTCCAGTCGGCCTTGATCCCGCCGTCGACTTCGATTTGGGCGTCGAACTTCGCTTCGTCGATTATGGTCTTCAGCCGCCGTATCTTGTCCAGGCTCTGGGGGATGAACGATTGGCCGGACGCGCCCGGGTTCACTGACATGACCATCACCATGTCGAGCAGCGGCAGCACGTCTTCTACGGCGCTTACGGAGGTGCCGGGGTTGATGGCTACCCCGACCTGGTTGCCCATGCCCTTTATGCGGGAGACGGTCCGGTGCAGGTGCCCACAGGCCTCCGCGTGGATCAGTATCTGGTCGGACTCCACCTTGGCAAAGGTGGAAAGAAGGTTCTCCGGCTCCTGGATCATCAGGTGTATGTTCAGCGGCACGTCGGTATTGGCCCGTATCGCATCTACGACCACTTCTCCGAACGATATGGCGGGCACGAACACGCCGTCCATGACGTCCACGTGGATCAGGTCGGCCCCGGCGTCAGTGACCGCCCGGACCTGGCGGCCGAGGTCGGCGAAGTCGGCCGACAATACCGACGGAGCGATGAGTATTCTGGTCTCAGAAACCATGTCCGGCAGCCTCCAGCAACTTCTTGGCTTCAGCTAAAGCAGCGGCCACCCGGCCGGGCGCGGTGCCTCCGGGGTTGTTTCTGGCGGCGGCCGACGACTCAGCGGTGATCTCGTAAACGTCGTTCTCAAAAAGGCCGGAGAACTTCTGATATTCCACCAGAGGCAGGTCCTGAAGCCCGATCTCCCAGTTGTCGCAGTGGCGGGACAGCTCCCGCAAGATGCCGTGGGCCTCGCGGAAGGGCATGCCTTTCCCTACCAGGTAGTCGGCCAAGTCAGTGGCCAGCATCTGGCTCTCACCGGCCAGCCCGGAGACCCGTTCTTCGTTCAGTTTCATGCCGGGCAGCATGGCCTGGAAGACATCCAGCGTTGTGGTGAGAGTGTCCGCGGCGTCGAAGAAGCCCTCTTTGTCCTCCTGCATGTCCCGGTTGTACGTCAAAGGCAAGCCCTTCAAAGTGGTCAACAGGCCGATCAGGTCTCCGTAGACCCGGCCAGTCTTGCCCCGGGCCAGTTCGGCAAAGTCGGGGTTCCTCTTCTGGGGCATGATGCTGCTGCCGGTGGTGAAATCGTCGGACAGCCGGATGAAACCGAACTCGCCGCTGGACCAGAGGACCAGTTCCTCAGACATCCGGGAGAAGTGCATCATGGAGACCGAGGTGGCAGCCAGGAACTCTACCACGAAGTCCCGGTCGGACACAGCGTCCATGCTGTTGGCGCTGATCTTGCTGAAGCCCAGTTCGGCGGCCAGGAACTCGCGGTCAATCTGGTAGGCCACTCCGGCCAGAGCGCCGCTGCCCAGAGGCATGACGTCGGTGCGCTGGAGACAATCTTGGAACCGGCCGATGTCTCTCTGGAACATCTCGAAGTAGGCCAGCATGTAGTGCGCGAACAGCACCGGCTGGGCCCGCTGCAGGTGGGTGTAACCGGGCATGACAACGTTTTCATGGCGTCCGGCAAGCCCGACCAGCGCGTTCTGGACCCCCCTCAACCCCTTGACTGACTCGACGATGGTCTCCTTGGTGTAGAGGCGCAGGTCCACGGACACTTGGTCGTTCCGGGACCGGGCAGTGTGCAGTCTTCCCGCCGCCGCGCCGATGAGGTCGTGCAGGCGGCTCTCGATGTTCATGTGCAGGTCTTCCAGGGCCGGGTCCCAGGGGAATGACTCCTCCCAGATCTCCGTCTCTATCGTTTGCAAACCCTGGTTGATCTGGGCGGCGTCATCTTCGGAGATGATGCCCTGCTTGGCCAGCATCTTGGCGTGGGCCATCGACCCGGCGATGTCCTGCTTGTACAGGCGCCGGTCATAATCGATGGAAACGGTGTATCTGCTGAAATCAGCCATGATAATAAGACTATAAACCCACTCAGGGCGGGGCTCAAGGAATAAGCTACACCGCCATGCGCAAAAATGCGCCCCTTGCCATCGTCAGCAGGGGCGCATCTGTTCGGCTGAAACATCCCGGTTGATTAGTCGCTGGCCCCCACGGGAAGCTTGGCGCCCTGAAATGGCCCCTCGATGGCTTCGAATGACTTGGAAAAGTCGATAATCTCCTGGTCTGTTTGCGTCTCTAGGTCGATGGCCCTGCTGAAGCCCTGCTTTACGATGAAACCGGTCTTGTAGTAGACCTCTCCCACGTTGTTCTCGGGGTCGTGGAAATATATGCTGCACGAGATGCCGTGGGTGACTGTGCGCAGAATCTCGATTCCCTCGGCCTTGAACCGGCGGTTAAGTTCCCGCAACGAGGCCAATTCGGGCACGATGTACGAAATCTGGCCCACGTTTTGAGTTGCCGGGCGTGCGCCGTCGGGATGGTCGGCGCCGCGGGCCTGGCCCAGCGCCAACTCGTGGTGTTCGTTCTCAGGGTCTGCGCTGAGGAAGCAACTGCCCCGGTCCGGGTCTTCGTCGGTGACGGTCATACCCATCACCCGAGTGTAGAAATCGCGCATCTTCATGAAATCGTCACAGATGATGCCTACGTGTCCTAGGTTTTTGATCAGAGACATATTCATTCCTCCTTTATGTCTAAGTCGATTCTCTAGCAAGACGGGTGGCGCCATTACCGTTGTGGCTAAATCTTTGACTAGCCTGGATCAGACCCCTCTGAAGCGTCATCAACTTCGAAATGGAAGGACTTGTCATTCCGCCACCGGTCGTCGTCCTCCAATCCCCAGTATTCCGTTGATGGTTTGTAGCGTCCGAATTTAAAGAGATCGTCGCCTTTGGCAATAAGCGGGTCCATCCAGCGGAAATTCCTAATGAAGAACCGGGTGATGCCGTGGATCCAATGGTCCCCTTTGTTGTAGGGACATGTACGGATGCACACGCCACAGTTGGTGCCCACCCTGCTCTGGTACTCTCGGCACTTCTTATGGTCCAACATCCACTGGAGCGGACCCTGGTTGTGGTTGGTGTTGTTGGATTGCGTATAGCTTCGGCCACCGAGGGGAATCGCCTGTATCGCACAGTTACGGGCGCACTTCTTGCAAGCGTTGCAGAACTCGGTCACTCCGAAGTCCTTGGGCTTGCCCACTTCCATGGGCAGGTCGGTGATAACCTTGGCGATACGGCAGCGAGGGCCGTATTTCTGGGTGATGAGCTTGGCGTTGCGCCCAAGCTGCCCTAGCCCGGCCTCAATACCCAGAGGAATATTGAGGGCGGTGCAGTTGGAGCTGGGAATAGCGTTGTACCCTAAAGCCCGGATGAACTCAGCCAGTTGCACCGTGGTGTAAGAGATCTTGGAGTATGTCATGCCGGTGCTGGCCTGCTGCAGCAGGGTGGGGGCCGCGGCGATTCCTCCCTCGTCCATCTCGAAGATCATGACCACTGCGTATTGCATGGTCGTAGGGATCACCAGAGTGCGGTCTTCCAGGCGTTGCGGTTTGTCGTATTGTTCGAATCCGGGTTCATCAGAAAACACGATCGAGTGGTCGGTGCTCGTCTCTTCGTCCCAGTAATGGGAATAAACCCAACGGCGGTCCAGAGGGGCAAAGCCGACGATATCCGCTCCATAGAGCTTGGCCACCTTGGTGAGAACGTCTGAGGCTAATTTCGGGGTCGCCGTCCAAGGGTCTTTGGGTTGAGCGGCACGCATGGGAGACCATGAATTGCCCTTCACGTTGGGCATGTTGATGGAAAAGCCCGTGTTGGCCAGGTTCGCGTTAGAACCGACCTGATACGCGTAATCGACGTAGGTGTAGCCTGGTTTTTCCTCTTCCAACAGGCGTTTTAGGCTGGCCTGCGACCGCTCATCTTGTGCGGCGGCGTCGGGGTCCCAAAAACGCTGGCGGGTCATGTTGTACTTCTGGTTGAAGCGCTTGAAGGAGCCCAGCACTTCGTACATCTCGGCCGCGGTTTTAGCGCCCTTGGGAACTCCCTTGATGTATTCTTTTTTTGCAGGCGCGTCTCTCTCGGGCACGCCGCCCTCCGAAGGAGCGTTTTGATCGGTGTTTTCGCGGGGTTTCCTGCGTAGACTTATCATGCTAATTCGCTTGAGCTCATAACCGGCATAAGTCCGAATGCACCTGAGTAGAGGTGCTCCCCAACACGTTTGAGCCTGCGGGGATATCGCGAACTATAAGACGGCGCATTGAGTGCGTCAACTGATATTCAATCACCGCATACCGACCACTCGGACGCGGTGGTTGATGCCGTCGGCGATAAACAGATTGCCCTGGCGGTCGATCCCCAAGCCGTGAGGGCGTTCCAGACCGGCGTCTGTGGCATCGCCGCCATCGCCGTCGCCTCCCTGATGCCCGCCGGCAATTGTGGTCACGATGCCGGTCTTAATGTCGATTCGGCGAACGGCGTTATTCTCGGTGTCCACCACAACCAGGTTGTCGTGGTTGTCGCAGCGCATGGCTTTGGGAGCGCCCCAAGTGGCGGTCAAAGCCGGGCCGCCGTCCCCGGTGTATCCAGGTTCGCCGGTGCCGGCAAAGGTGGAAATCACCCCGTTTGCATCCACCTTGCGGACACCGTTGCCTTCTCGCTCGGCAATGTAGGTATGCCCTTACTGTCCATGCACACCGCCCGAGGGCCCATGAGCGACGCCTCGGTTGCGAGTTTGCCGTCGCCCGTCCTGCGCTTCTCACCGTCACCGGCAAATGTGTCGATGATGCCGGTGTTCAGATCTAGACGGCGGATCCGTTGGTCCTGGATGTCCGCTATCAGCAGACCGCCTTTGCCGTCTAACCAGCAATCGTTGGGTTCGCGCATCTGGGCTTGGGGACCGGGGCCGCCATCGCCTCCGTAGCCGGGTCCTCCCGTGCCGGCCACCGTGGCGATCTTGCCGGTGGCGGCGTCGACTTTGCGGACGGCTGTGTTGAATCGGTCCACGATGTAGATATCGCCGTTGCTGTCCACGGTAAGCGAATAGATGTTGTCCATGGTCGCTTCTGTTGCCGGGCCGCCGTCTCCTGTGTATCCCGCCTCACCAGTGCCGGCCACGGTGGTGATCACCTGGGTGTCTTTATCGATGCGACGGATGGTGTGAGTCCGCCCATCGCAGATGAACAGGTTGCCCTCGGTGTCGAAAGAACACCCGTAAGCCTCACCGATAGTCGCCTCCAGGGCGGGGCCTCCGTCGCCGGTGTACCCTTTCTCTCCTGTTCCGACGACGGTCTGAATCTTCCCGATCTCAAATCCCATGAGTTTTCTCTTCCTGAAGCTAATTTCCAAGGGGGAAATGACGCACACCGCGCCGCTGAGGTTCGACTCTAGACTCAGGTAGTGTTCCGGTCAATTATTGCCGCTATGCTAGAATTTTCCAACACAATCCCATTTCAATTTCCCTAAACTTGCCCAGAGGTGTCTAATTGACCAGTTTGAAGAATGAGAAATGCGAGGCCTGCCGCCGGGACTCACCAAGCATCACCGACGAAGAGGTTGCCGAACTTAAGCCAGAGGTCCCCGAGTGGGAGCTGACCTATGAGAACGGCATCCCCAAGATTGACCGGGTTTTCAAGTTCAAGGATTTCCAGATGGCCATGGACTTCACCAACCAACTGGGCGAAATGGCCGAAGATCAAGGGCACCATCCCCGCCTGATCACCGAGTGGGGCCGCGTCCAGGTGACCTGGTGGACCCACAAGATACGCAACCTCCACCGCAACGATTTCGTCATGGCGGCAAAGTCAGATGCGGTGTTCTCCAACTACCCTCAGGAGTAACCATGCGCGTCACCTACCGACTTGCCTCCGAGAACCTGGCTTCGGTCGCCTCCGAGGCCGCTTGGGCCGAAAACATGGGCTTCAATGCCATGTCCAGTAACGAGACTGCCCACGACTCGTTCCTACCTCTCGCATTGGCCGCCACTTCAACCAACCGCGCCGTACTGGAGACGCGGGTGGCCATCGCGTTCCCTCGCTCGCCCATGGTCACCGCCTACCTGGCCCGGGACCTGCAAGACTTGTCCAAGGGGCGATTTCGGCTGGGACTGGGAACACAGGTCAAGGGGCACATCCAACGCCGCTTCTCCACCGATTGGGAGGCCCCCGGCCCCCGGCTTAGGGAGTACGTTCAGTCGTTGAAAGCCATCTGGCACACCTGGCAGTCCGGCGAGAAGCTGGAATTTCATGGCGAAAGCTACAACTTCTCGCTGATGACCCCCTTCTTCGACCCAGGCCCCAGCGAACACCCCTTTCCCGAGGTCTTCACCGCTGCCGTGAACTCCTACAACTGTCAGGTGGCCGGCGAGGTCTCGGACGGGTTGATGCTCCACAGCCTCACATCGCCCGAGTACGTAAGACTAGTGGTGCGTCCCGCTCTCGACAAGGGCACCCAGAAGGCAGGCCGAGACAGCGGCGCGGTCAAGATTACTGGCGGCGGCTTCATCATCACGGGACCGGACCGCTCCAGCATCCGCGTCATGCAGACCGACGTGCGCCGCCGCATCGCCTTCTATTCCTCCACCAGAAGCTATTTCCCGGTGTTGGAGGCCCACGGCTTTCTGGAGACCGGCCAACAGCTTCACGAGATGTCCCTGAAGGGCCAGTGGGCCGAGATGGGGGAGTTGGTCAGCGACGAGATGCTGGACGCCTTCAGCGTGTCTGGTGAGTACGATGAGATAGCCGACAAGTTCGTGGAGCGCTACGGCGGCTTGCTGGACGAGGTCAGCTTCACGCTCGTCTGCCAAGACCCGCCCGCAGAGGACCAATTAAGAAAGATGGTCCAACGGCTTCAGGAGCTTGGTTAAGCGCCACAGCCGCGTTTAGTCTAGAGGTGATTCATCATGCTTAATCAACGCACGGCTCATCTTGTGGGAAGTATCCCCCTGCCCGATGCGGAGACGGTCTTCCGAACGGTTTCCCAGGCGCTGGGGTCGTCTCTGAAGCGCGTTCCCGACGGCGAAACGGGCGATCGAAGCCGCTGGATCTGGTTTCAGCGGGCAATGCTGGAGAGCCACCCGGACATAGAGTTGGACACGGACACCCCGCCTTTCGAGGTGGTTCAGTGGGATGGCAAGATCGTCCGGGAAAACCAATGGATGAAATTCAAGGATGACGCCGACCCTTCGACCTCTTATTTTTCTACCGGATACCGGGACGCGGCGGTCGCGTCCTACCAGATCTACGCCCGGCTGCAGGACGAGGGCGTTATCGGTCCGGACGTCCGCTTTCAAGTCAGCATCCCCACCCCCATGGCCACGACCTATATGTACATCAGCCCGAATGCCCGCGAAACCTACCTGCCGGCCTACGAGCGTGCTCTGGCGGAAGCAATATTTGGGATAGTAGGCGCCATTCCCCACGACCGGCTGGCTATCCAATGGGATGTCTGCCAAGAGGTGTTGGTCTTCGAGGACTATGCGCCCTTCGGAGGCCGGCCCGCCGACTACAAGGAGCAGATATTTGACGAACTGGCCCGCGTCGGCAGCCTCGTCCCGGAGACGGTGGAACTTGGCTACCACCTTTGCTACGGCTCGCCCGCCGACGAACATCTCATCATGCCCAAGGACATGGGGATACTAGTGGAAATCGCCAACGGACTCACTTCGCGGTTGGCCCGCCGCCTGGACTTCCTGCACCTTCCAGTGCCCAAACACCGCACCGACGCAGCGTACTTTGAGGCCCTGCGTTCCCTGAACGTGCCGGAGAGCGCCGAGGTTATGCTCGGTCTGGTCCACTTTGACGACGCGGAAGGGGACGCTGCGAGAATGGCCACCGCCAGCGATTATTTGAAGTCGTTCGGAATTTCCACCGAGTGCGGCTGGGGCCGGACCGACCCCGCCCGGGTCACAGGCCTTCTGGAGAGCCATGCCCGGGCGGCTGTCAACTAAGAAAACTCGGAGAGACTGAAATGACACAGGAGCCTGACCGGACTGAAGCCTGGGTCGCGATTCCCAGCGAGGCGGAGCGGCGCGTTCTGGCGCCTTCGGGTGTAGTTGCCGCAGGGTATGACTATGGGTTTCTGCCAACCATGGGACGGCTACTCTCGGCCCATAAAGAGATCTGCCCGGCGTTCAGCCAGTTGTTTAGGACAATCATGTTCCAGCCGGCCCATCTGAGTCGACAGGAAAAGGAGATGGTTGCCGCAATCGTCGCCGCTGCTCAGGACTGCCGTTATTGAACTGAGTCCCACGCAGAGTTTCTGCGTGCCGAAGAAGGAAATACCGAGCTCGTAGAAGCGATCAAACAGGGGCGATGGCGCGATGTCCCGGATGTAACCGCAAGGGAGCATGCCCCGTGCGCTGTTGCCGAAAAAATGAGCGCTACCCGGACCGACATGATGGAAGGGGACTGGCAGCCCCTGCGGGACGTGGGGTTTGGCGACACCGAATGCCTGAAAGTCCGTCACATCGTGGGGCTTTTCAACTACCTAACCCGGGTGGCGGATGGGTTCGGGTTAAAGCTCGACGTCAAAACCGAACAAGCGCGGTCCATCGGCAAGGTCCTGCTGAGCCCCGGTTAAACCCGCCCCTAGTTAGGACAATTACTGGAACTTGGGAAGGACCTTAGAGCCGAATAGGTCCAACGCCCGCATGACCTCGTCGTGGGTGGTGTCTCCGGCCTGAATCATGATCAAGAGCTGGTCAACCCCCAAGTTCGCCCACCGTTCCACGCCACGGCAGACCGAGTCGATGTCGCCTCCGATGACGAGGCCGTCCTGGATAAGGTCTTCGTTGGAGCGCTCGAGGACAGCCTTGCGGACTCCGGGTCGTGCTACGGCTGACTGTAATCCCTCATAGTACTCGCCGGTGTGTGTGCCGAAGCGAACCTTCTGCAACTCCGAATCGTTGTCGCCCGCATACCAGCGGGCTGCAGCGCAAGCCCTGTCGCGTCCCACTGTGTAGTCCGCATCGATGTTTCCTATGATGAAAGTCGCCACCTGGTGGTTGGCGAATCCGCCTACCGGGGTGCATTCTACCTCGGCTTCACGGTAGGCCTTGATTGAAGTCTCGATCTCGGCCGGCTCGGTGCCGTTGAATCCCAATATGCCCAGTCCTTTCCGGGCCGCATCCGCATACGTTGCCGGTTGGCTGCCGGCGACCCAGAGCGGCGGATGGGGTTTTTGGACCGGCTTGGGCACCAAGGAACGTTGAAGCAAATCCGGGTACCACTTGCCCTGCCAACCGAGGAACGGGTCGTTCAAGAACATGGAACAGATCACTTCCAGCGACTCATCCCATAGCTCTTTTGACTGGTCCGAAGTGACGCCGAAGGCCTCGATGTGGTAAGGCGACGCGCCTCTGCCGGTGCCAAACTCCACCCTGCCGTCGGACAGATGGTCGAGCGTGGATACATATTCAACCACCCGGTAAGGGTGATTGGCGGGCAGCACAACCACCGCAAGACCCAAACGTATGGTGGTGGTGTGTTGGGCGAGCGCCGCTAAGAAAAGCTCTGGAGATGAACTATGGCCGATCTCCGGATAGAAATGGTGTTCGGTCTGCCAGTAGCAATCGAACCCCACGGATTCCGCGTGTATTGCCTGGGCCATCGCCTCTTTGTATAGCAAGACTTCCCCGTCGTCCCGCCAGGGCTTTGGCATCTGAAGTTGGTTGAAATACCCAAATTTCATCGATCATACCTAAATCACCAATAGCGATTGGCCGATATGTTAACACGGTCTGCTCTTCGAATCTTAGCTACGGCCACCCACAATATCTGAGCTACCAATCTGGTTGAAACGCATGGTAAAGTAGCCAACCAGCCGCGATGTAGCTATTTTCATGCCTTTAACTTGAAATCACACTAGCAATAGTGCATCTAAGAGAGCCAACTGCCAGAATTCAACCAACACAACTGACCGTTCACATTAATTAGGGCCGGGACTTCAGCTTGACCGCGTTTGTCGGCCCGGCATGATAGTCCCGCCCGAACGCAGGAGAACGGCATTGGAGCAGACCGAGGAGCTTTGCGATGTGAATCTTCGTCTGGTTTGGATTCTGTGTCGCCCTGGGAGCCTCCATCAACGAGATAGTTTTGTGGGATCTGATTGCCCGCCATTGGAACGAGGATGCGCCGCAGCCCACCGGATTTAAACCTCCGCCGCTGAAGTTCAGGAGGCTTCCACCCCCGCGGCGAAAAATGCCCCCCAGCGGGCAAAGAGACAGCAGCACGTTGAAAATCGCCAAAGCCGACTGCATCATTGCTATGGCCCAACTGCTGGGGCCGATATAGATGATGGTTGGATGTGTGGATAGTGGACTTGGTGCAGGTTTCAGAATCATTGCCCGGACCATTCAAGCGGGGCAACGAGACCGGACTGACGTACGACCTGAAGATGGCCGCCTGGGAGTGGTTGTACCGCGAAGCGGGCTGCCGGGTTATTGGGTTGGAGGTCAAGCTAGAGGGACCGGGCGGCCGCATCGTTGACCTGGCGGCGGTGGGGCCCGAGAACACCTTCTACATCGTTGAGGTCAAATCCAGCAGATCGGATTTTTCCAGGGACGACCACACTTCGGACGACTTCACCGAGCTGCAGGGGCGTGAGGGCACGGTCGCCGGCCGGACTGGTCTGGCCAAGAAGACACTGCGCCAAGCCATGGACTACGCCCAGGCGACCAATCCCGATGATTGGCGGGAGGTTCCGGCCGTCAAGCAAGCCCTGGCTGATTACCGCCGGGTGTCCGGCAAGGAAGAGGCGTACCGAAACCGGGTCGCTACCTTCAGCACCAAGTTCCACGACCCCCGATTCATGGGGATAGCCGACTTCCATTACCTGATTGCGCCCAAAGGCGTGGTCACCCGTGGCAGCCTGCCGCCGCAGTGGGGGTTGTTGGACGAGACATCGGCGGTCTTGCTACCCGCGCCCCGAAAAGATGCCCGTAAGAATACCGGCATCGTCTCCAACTTTCTGCGGGCCATCGCGCGTAGCAACACTACGTCAATGATGCGTTCCCAGGGAATGGCTTTCACTAGGGGAGAGACGGGGCTAACGAGTTAGGGGCGCTTGGACGGGCCTAGTTTCATTTCCGACCAGTCTTCGATCCCAGGCTAAAGTGGCCATGAACGACGGGCACGTGATTCAACGTGACGATGGAAAAGACGAATAAAAACAGGAACGTATCAGTCAAACAAAGCGCGTTCTGGCGACCACTAGACCAGAACCTCGGCTAAGGATTTGGACAGCTATTGATCAGGCCGCTCTGGTCGCCGACCCAGACCTGTAGAGCAACCGGTAATTCGTTGCCTTCATCGTCGGTAACAGATACGTCGAATATATCTTTGACAAATAGAAAAGCGGTTGACCATGTGTAGTTATCTTTGATCTTGGTCTGGTGGACGTCCTCTATCACATCTGACCAGTAGGTCCCGTTGGTGACGGCTGCCACGGTCGAATACTTGATGGTCTGGGATGTATCGGCGTTGATAAAGAGCTTTGGATTCCAGTCCCATTCATAATTAAAGCGGCTGACCGATTCCCCCATTCAGGAGTGCCGCTCTTTAGACCGTCGATTATGTCACCGGAAGGATCAATCAATAGGGTTGAAAATCCTGGTGGCAGTAGATTTTCGATGTCATGGAGTTCGATCGTATCTGCCCCTGTGTTGTTTATCGTTAAGGTGAAATCGATGCCGAAGGTGTAGATAAATGGAGATGCATTGGTGTTGGTCGAAACTGGATCTGCGTTGTCCATGACAAGACTCACCGGCACTGGAAAGTCGGTCGGAAAATTGTGCTGGTATGGAATGGCTCCGAATGCCTCGAAGATGATCTGTCCGCATTGTTCGGCATCTGCGGCCGTTCCAGGGCGTAGGGTGATAGCCATGGCGCTTAGCTCCCAGTGTCGTATGCGAATAGGATGCGATGCAAAGACCCTAGGATCCCAACCAACCGCTACCGGTGCAGCAGTTGCCACTCCAGCGAGCCCAAGTTGAAGGTTATGCGCCGGAAAGCCTCGGCGTGGTCCAGGCCAGTGGCCTTTTTGTGGCGGCCCGAGTTGTTGGTGACCCGTTCCAGCCGCACTTCCCTGTCCGATGACATCTGGCTGGCGTGGGCGCCCAGGGAGTCGACTTTCACATCCAGGTAGGTCCCGATGTCGACGAATACGTCCGGGTCTTCCCCACCCCAGAGGAGCGCTTGCTCGACTCGGTGCGGCTCCAGTCCTTCCTCGGTTATCTGCTCCGGAAAGTGCTGGTAGCTCCAGGCATAGGTGAACGCTGCGTCTATGGCGGCCTGGCCGCTCTTGCGGTGGTCGCGGTGGGTGTGAGAGGTGCTGCGGTAGGGGTCGACGGCCAAGATCAGGTCCGGTTTGAACCGGCGTATCTCTCGCGTAACCTGACTGCGGAACAATTTGGTGTCCTCAAGCCCGCCGTCCGGATGGGCCAGGAATACAACGTCAGTTACACCAACGATGTCAGAAGCGTCGTGCTGTTCCACTACTCTTGTGGCGGCCAGCCGCTCCGATGTCATCTCCCGGTCGCCGGTGCCTTTGTTGCCGTTGGTGCACATCACCACCGAAGCCACGGTCCCAAATTCCTTGATCCATTTTGATAGAGTTCCGCCGCATCCGCCCTCGCAGTCGTCGGGATGTGGCGTGATTGCCATTGCCCTCTTGGGCGCGGTTGTTAGTATTTCCATCCAGTACTAAGTGTTCTCCTCACAGGGCATTGCCGTCAGCTATTATACGGAATCCACCGGGCATGATGTCGGAAAAACTTTCGATTCCCAAGGCGAAATCCAGAGAGGGTAAACCAGAAGAAAACGCAGCTGTACCGCTAGACGGCGGAGAGGGTTTTTGAGAGGCCCAGGGGGGTTGCGGCGTAACGCCCGGAGCGGCCTGGGATGCGTTCCAGCCAACCGAACTTGGACCGTGCGGCGTTGCGGAGGGTCTGGGTGAAATTGCCCGGCTTACGCCACCCGGCCAGGTCGAAGAGCCAGCCCAGTTCTTCGGCGTTTACACCATCGACAGCGAACTGGCGGCTAGCGCCCTCTGTGGCCACCACCACCCGGCGCATGTCGCCCAGGGGGGCTGCTTCCTGGCAGAAACTGGTAAAACTGGCCTGGCCAGTTTTGGAAGAAAATGCGGGGGGCATCTCGGCGGTTCCGGTTCCGGCGCCGTCGTTACTTTTGGCAGTTACTTGCCTTGGGGTAGCGGCTGGCGGGGAAACGGGTACCGCGGGCGAGGCAGGTTCTGCCGTCATGGTGGCGGCGGCCAACGCCGTCGCTGCGACGCCCGTACTTTTTTCCGTAGCGCTACCAGCCGTATCGCCGGCTGCTCCAATAGAAGGGGACTGCATCAGGTCACGTGGCAGGTCATGCAAGGCCATGCTCACAATCTCGTGGAGTACTTCCGCCTCTTCAGACTCGAAGGTGATCTGCGCATTGTTGGGCAGCGATATGGAGACTTTAACCATGTTTACACTTAAGCTGCAGGTAAAGGGATACCTATTGCATCGGATGGGTACCCATCGTACCGCAGGGCCTGACCAAAGGCAAACCAGGTACACGGTAGAAGTGTAGATTGAAGGATAACTCAGGCGTGGACAGGCGTGTACCACACAGAACCAGACGGAAAACTAGATGGTTTGTTTAAGCCTGATCGCCAGAGACCGGGTCATGCCGGGGACCGACGCCAGGTCGTCCACCGGCGCCTCTTTGATACCCTTCAAAGTACCGAACCGGCGCATGAGCATCCGCTTGCGCTTTGGCCCGATGCCAGTGACGTTGTCTAGGGGCGACTTCAGGCTGCTCTTACTGCGCAGGTTCCGGTGGTAGGTGATGGCGAACCGGTGAGCCTCGTCGCGGATCCGCTGGACAAGGTAGAGGGCCTGGGAGTCCCTGGGCAGAACGATGGGCTCAGGAGTATGAGGGACGAAAAGCTCTTCATTCTCCTTGGCCAAAGACGCCAGGGGAACATCGTCCAGACCCAACTCCAAGAACACTTCCAAGGCCGCCGATAGCTGACCTTTACCGCCGTCGATCAGAACCAGATCGGGAATCACGCCGAAGCTGTCGACCCCCAGTCCTTCGCCCGCGCCGCGTTGCTCCGCAGCCCTTGCCGCGGCCAGGCGCTTGAACCGGCGGCGAAGGACCTCTCGCATGCTCTCAAAGTCATCGACGCCTTCCACCGTCTTCATCTTGAACCGGCGATAATGGGCGGGCTTGGGCTTGCCGTCCTCGAAGACAACCATGCTGGCCACGGTGTTGCTGCCCTGGATGTGGGATATGTCGTAGCATTCCATGCGGCGCAGGGGCAGAGGCAGACTCAATTCCTCTTCCAGGTCAGCGGTGGCCTGCTGGATGATGTCCGTGTTGCCCATCCAGGTGATACGGTGCTGGGCCAGGCCCTGGCGGGCGTTGTCGGCCACGGTCTGCACCAACTGCTTGTGGATTCCGCGCTGCGGACAAACCAGATGCACCGCCCCGCCACGGACCTCCCGCAGCCACTCGGTGATGGTTTCCTCATCCTCCGGCATGTGCTGGACAACTATCCTGGGCGGCACCACGAGGGCCGCCGTTTGGTAGAACTGCTTGACGAATTGCCCCAGCACCAATTCCTCGGTGTCGTCCTCCGTACCCTCCATGAAGAAGTGGTCCCGGCCGACCAACTTGCCCTTCCGGATGAAGAACACTTCTACCCAGGATTCGTTGCTGCCCTGGGCCAGAGCGATCACGTCCATGTCGCTGATGGGGTTGGAGTCGACCTTGATCCGCTGCTCTTCGGCCACCTTGTCGACGGCCTTGATCCGGTCCCGGAGGACCGCGGCGCGTTCGAACTCCAAGTCCTTAGATGCTTGGTCCATGTTGGTTCTGAGGTCGTCGGTGACGGCCCCGGTATCGCCGTCCATGAACATGACCACCTGGCCGATGACCTTGGCGTAGTCCTCTTTGCTGGCGACACCGGTGCAGGGGGCCACACAGCGGTTGATGTAATACTCGAGGCAAGGACGAGCGTCGTTGCCGGTGATCCTCTTGGTGCAGGATCGGTAAGGGAAAAGTCGTTTGACCAGGTCCATGGTCTTGCGCACGGTGCCGGAAGTGGCGAACGGACCGAAGTACCGGGCCCCGTCTTTGTTGTTCACACGCCGGGTGATGTAGACCCGGGGGAATTCCTCGTTCAGGTCAATCTTGAGGTAGGGATAGGTCTTGTCGTCTTTCAGCCTGGCGTTGTAGCGGGGTTTGTACCGCTTGATTAGTGTGTTCTCCAGGATCAGAGCCTCGGCCGGGGAGTCGGTAACGATGTACTCGAAATCGTGGAGATGCCCAAGCATGCGCCGGATCTTGTTGGGCAGGTTGGTGGGCGAGCCGAAGTATTGCTTGAGGCGGTTGCGGAGGACGCTGGCCTTGCCGACGTACAGCACTGTGCCCCGAGGGTCCTTCATCAAGTAGACGCCGGGACTTTCGGGGGTCGCTCGCAATCGCTGTTCCACCAGCGGTAGAGTCATGTCGTTTAGAGGACTATTCCCAGGACTACCAGGGCGCCGATCATCGCGCTGGCAAGAACCGATATGCGCCTGAATTCGGCCCCGACGTAGAGATAAGCAGCCGGACGCTCGCCCCTGAGACGGCCCTGACCCGCGAATTCGCCACGAGGAGTTCGGGCTACCGGAGAGGGACGCGACGGCCGGGGTGCGACAGCGGCTTCAGCCTCCTCCATCGCTTCAGCGTCGAATTCATCTTGTTCGACGCCGGCGGGTACAGCAACGGGCTCATTTTCGTCGACCGGAGTTGCCACCCTTCGGCCGGAGGGTATGCCACTCGGTCCCTTGGTATTCTTCTTTCGCTTGAGTTGCGACTGCCGGGACGCAGTTCGGCGAGATTTACCAGCCATGAGCAGGTGCCTCCTGAGGAGGGTAATAATTATCTAAACTCAGGCCGGCGGAGGCCAATAGTTAGTCTCTCACCAGCCAATCAACTATAGCAGTTATCCTCAAGAAAGGGCAGTCCGCAGACACGGAGTTACCAGCTTATGTGCCGCTCTCTCCGCGCGAGACTGCCCTTTGTTATCCAATTATGGACGTTTGGGCTGTGGGCTTGTGATCAGGCCCTAGGGTGACTCTTGGCGTACTCCTTCTGCACGTAGCCGTTGGTCAAGTGGGTGTACACCTGGGTGGTGGAAATGCTGGAGTGGCCCAACAGTTCCTGCACGTGCCGGAGAGAAGCTCCATTCTGAAGCAGGTGTGTGGCAAAGCTGTGCCGCAGGGTGTGGGGAGTGATGTTCTGCTCGATACCTGCCTTATGTGCGTAAGTCTTCAGGATGGTCCAGACCCACTGGCGGGTGAGCCGCTCGCCACGGTGGTTGACGAACAAAGACGGCTCGGTGCGGCGGTGTCCCAGGAGCGCGATCCGGGCGGTCTTCAAATAACGCCTTAGTTCTTCCAGGGCCTTGGGGTACAGATGTACGATGCGCTCTTTGGAGCCCTTGCCCATGCAGCGGATATAGGACTCAGACAGGTCAACGTCCTGGTTGTTGAGCGATACGAGCTCGCCGACCCGCAGGCCGGTGGCATAGAGCAATTCCATGATCACGGCGTCGCGTTGCCCCTCATTGCTCCCCGACTTGTAGGCCGTGTCCAGGAGTTTGGTCACTTCCTCTTCGGGAAGGAACTTGGGCAATGTGCGGCCGACCCGGGGAGAGCCCAGGGATTCCGTCGGGTCTTTAGTGATGATGCTGTTCTCCGACAGGAAGCTGAAGAATGACTTGATGGAGGCGACTTTCCGGGCGGTGGTGGTGTCGCGGTAACCCTTGCGAACCCTCAGGTCCTCGATGTACCTGTTGAGGATGTTGATATCTACTGCGGCCCAGACGTTGTTGCCATTGCTCTGGCCGTTTCCATTACCATTACCGTCGCCATTACCATTCCCACTATCGTTACCGTTGGCATAGCCGTTGGAATGGCCCTGGAGGAAATCCCAGAATTGGCCGAGGTCGTTGCGGTAAGCGTCCGACGTGTTGCGGGAGAAGCCCTTTTCGACGATGAGGTGCTGAAGAAAAGAAGAAATAGTGCGGTCCATGAAATAATAATCCTTTCGCCATCGGCGGGACATGATGATGAGAAGGCATCAGAGACGCCAACCCAGTGATGTGGTCACCCTAGCACAGGCTGCTCGGAGGTTGATTGATTGAACATAAACGGGAAAACACTATTTTTTTGTATTAATTTAAAATTAATACAAAAAAATCCGATGAACCGAACAGCTTCGTTACTGGGAGTAAATTCACGATAGAGGAACAGAGCTTCCAGAGTTAATTTGTCGTAAACGCCTCCCCAAGAAATACCATGCCTTTAACGACTGCAAATCCCATCGGATACTGCGTAAGTTGTTCAGAAATTCTCGTAAGTCACTTTCGACTGGTGATAGGTATAGGTTCCAGCTACCCGCATTGCGCCCCTTTTTGATCGTTGGCATCTTAGCAGTCGCCTCTCTAGTGGCATCTGCCTGTGCGGTAACTGATAGCAGCGATTCTCCAATCGCTGGAGATTCGCCCAACGTCACAGCCAGGCCAGGCCCAAGCCCCACGTTACAGCCAACCATTGCGCCAACATCAACACCTTGCCCCAAACCCGGACTTACCCGCGACGACGCCGTGGCCATAAGATTGGGCGTACCAGTGGAGTCGAGGTTCTCCATCCTTTACCCGGGCCTTCACTTTTACACGGTGCAGTTGGAAGAGGGGACCACCTATATTGCCGACATCTCTGACAGCTTGAGCAGATAGGCGATATCTATCACCGACAGCGAATCGGAAGTCTTGGCAAGGAATGCTGAACCTGGCGGCGACCGCGTTTCCACGTTTACATGAGACGCGCCGAAGAGCGATACCTACTTCATGATGGTGATCCGTATATCAATAACTACACATTGACGGTAACCGGGGATGGCTCCGCTCCTCCCAAGGTGTTGCTCACGGCAACGACGCCGGGCATCTCTCCCACGGCATCGCCGTCCGGAACGCCCCTCAAGTTCGCCTCGGTGAGCGCGGGTGTCAACCACACTTGTGGCGTTACCACTGGCGGCGCCGCCTACTGCTGGGGAGGGACTTCAACGGCCAACTTGGCAACGGCTCAGCGGACGATGACCAGTTGGATCCAGTAGCAATTTCGGGCGGGTTGACCTTCGTCTCGGTGAGCGCGGGCCGGTTCCACGTTTGCGGTGTCACCGCCACTG
>CEQE01077884.1_pt1 | contig 24325 bp, 28 predicted proteins | sample 356201 | NCBI WGS metagenome assembly CEQE01 (sample SAMEA2619970, study PRJEB7988) | marine metagenome | biome: marine biome (ENVO:00000447); feature: mesopelagic zone (ENVO:00000213) & marine oxygen minimum zone (ENVO:01000065); material: "saline water (ENVO:00002010), including plankton...
TCTTCTGTTAAACCTGAAATATATGATTTTTCTGTTACAAATAAAATGGATTTTTTTGCAAATAATTCATCTTCTATTTTATCGCCTTTTATCCATATTAATCCGTTTTGTCCAACAGTTATATTGCATCCTGTTTCATCTTTTATTAATTTTACCATGCTCCCTTCTTTTCCAATTACTCTTGGAACTTTATTAGGATTTACTTTAACAATTATTCCTTCATCTATTTTTCCTAAACCTCTAGATTTTATACTTAAGTCTATTCCTCTTTTATTAATACTCCATATTTTTGCAATTACCATGTCACCAAAATCCATAACTTCATCAAGTCCATCTTTATTAACATATTTTGGAACTTCCATTAGTGATAAAAAAGCACCTTCAGGAGCACCAATATCTATTACCCATCCATTAAATGTAAGATTTTCAACTTTACCAATAACTACATTTCCTCGTCTAGGGTGATAAATTCCTGATAATGGAATTACTTTTATTAATCTATTTTGTTCTTCAGAAAGACCGTATTTTATTGAAACTATTTCTTCTCCTCTTTTTTCTGTTCCATCTCCAGGAAGATAATTATCTCCTTTAACAATTACTTCTCCAGGAATTACAACTTTTCTTTGATTATCTTCTTTTGTCATTTTAATTAATTTGCCCTGCTTTTTTTAATAAATCTAATCTCATTTCAGATTCGTTTGTAGAATATCCAGGGACTATTTCATAATCATCATATTTAATTATATTTTCTTTAACTAAAGAAATATCCTTTGTATTGACAAGATGGTCTGTAAATAATTTAGAGTTTCTTTTGGCATCTTTCATTCTTTTTATTAATTCTATTTTTCCATTTTTTTCTTCTACAAATATTCTTTTAAATAAACCTTCTTGAGTTGCTACAGAAACAATTTGTCCTTCTTTTAATTCATTGAAATATTTTTCCCGTTCTTCCATTTTCTCAAATTCTTTACTCATTTTGTATTTCCTCTGTTATTGCGCTTCCATGAGTAACACCATTTAATTTATCATAAAAATTCATAATTATCCCTGCAGGAACATTTACAATTACTTCTAAATTTCCATTATCAAGCCATTTTTCTTCTTCTTTATATTGATTAATTATTCCATAAACTTGTCCTGTATGTACTGCTGGAATTGTTATCTTTACCTTTTTAGTTTCTATTTTTATTGGAATAATTTTACTAATTTCTAAAAGAATATCATTAATTTGACTTTCTATTGGAGTATTTTTTATATTAATATGAGCCTGTTCTAAAGCACTTTTGATTCTTTCTGCTGTATGGGGATTTCCAGTTTTTGAATCAATTGAATTAGTTGTTAAAAAATCAATAATTTGTTTAAACTTTTTTTCTTTTTCTTCATCTCTATGTTCTTGAGTTAAAAGAACTTCTCCACTTTTTATTATTTTTTCAGTAACAGTATTAATTTCTTCTGTTCCAAAAGCATTTTTTAAATCAGAACTAGATGCAACTTGTCCTTTTTTTGAATCACTAAAAATTTTATCACCTTCTGCTTCTATTGATGAAATCTCACCTTTTTTAAATTTTAATGCATCATCTAAATCAACTATAATTTCAAAATTTTTCCCAGATTGTTTTATTCTTGCTAATGTTTGAGTCATTTTACAAATTCTTTTAATTTCTCTCCTTCTATTCTTTCAATTTTTTCTTTATCTTTATTAATATAAGATAATTCAAATTTTTCTATATCAAATTTATTACCTTGTACTTCTTTGAATATATCTAGTGCAACTTTAATACCTTTCTTAATTGTTAATTCAGATTTATATTTATCTCTTAATTTTTCTTTTATTTTTTCATCATTTTCACCAATTGCATTTGCATTATATGAAAGATAATTTCCTGTAACACTGCTTGTAAATAATTGAGGTTTTTTATTATTCATTCCTGCAACCATTAAAAAAACACCAAAAGGTCTTGCTCCTCCATATTGACTGAATTGTTGTTTTACATTTGAGATTTCCTTAATTATTAATTCAGGTTCTATTGAAGAATCATATGTTACTCTATGTTGTTGTGCTAAAACTTGTGCTCTTTCAACTAAAACTCTTGCATCAGAAACTATCCCTGCAATACTTGAAATAATATGAGAATCAACTTCATAGATTTTATTTGCTGATTTTGAAACTATTAATTTATCATCTATTCTTTTATCAGCTATAATAAAAACCCCGTCAGAACACACCATTCCTATACTTGAAGGACTAAGCCTAACTGCTTTTTCTGCATATTCTACTTGAAGCAAATGACCTTCTGGAGAGAACATTGTTGCAGTTCTATCATAGCCCATTGCTTGATGTTGCATATCTATTGGCATTTCCATTGTAATTTTAGAGAATTTTATAATAATTTAAAACTTTTTTCTTTTTCTCTGGATAAGTTATAAGTTGCTTCTATTTAAAAGGTTTTTGGTTTAGAAAATTTAAGTGTTATTATATAATGGTAACTAGGGGAAGATTTAAAAAGTATTCATTTGTAAAATTATTCATGAATATAAACAATACTTTAGGAGATACAATCTGTTTTACAGGAGAAAATACTTCTATTCTTGAAAAAGCAGATTTGTCAGTAGAAAAAATGAGTAAATTCAAAAGAAAGGCATTAGGATTTTTTGGAAAAGAAACTGCTAAAACTCTTGATGAAATGGCACAATTATTATATAATGCTAAAATTGTTTCTTCAATAGAAAAGGGAAAAGAAATAATTCCTTGTCTTGTTAAAGAGACAGAATTAATAAAATACCAAAAACATAAAGCACTTTGCTTTGGATACTTGAGAGATAAAGAAGGAAAACCAATAAAAGATAAAAGAAATAATCTACAATGCGAGATAACTGTTTTTCCTTGTAGTACTTATCTAAGTTAAGTCTTAATCTTACTTATAAAATTCTTATTTCTTCAACCCTTTCAAAGTCCCTGAAATTTTCTCAACACTTATTTTTTCAGAAAAAACACAAAAACTAGCTCTAACTGAATCAACCATCTCACGATTTATAGAAATAATAGTTGAATCTTTCTTGTGCCCTTCGAGGTATTCAGTTTTTATAAAACCTAGACCAACTTTTGACATTCCTAGAACTCCAATAAATTCTAGAATAGATTTTTCAATATTCTTTTTCAGATTTTTCCCTTTAACGAGAAGATACCTTTTTCTTTCTTTTGCGCTTGGTTTTAGTGGCTTCATTTTTCTTTTGTTTTTTTAACATTAGTTTAATTCTTCTTTTCCTTGTAATTAATATAAAAATTACAATAATTATAAATATTGGTATTGATATATAAATAATAGTTTTTAATTTAATAATTTCTAAATTTAAGAATTTTATATTCTTTTTAATTTCTTTAGTCTGTTCTTCAAAATCTTTATCAGTCTCATTATCTTTTATAATCTCTTTAATTATTTCAGGATTTCCCGAAATTTGTTCATTAATTGTCTGAATTGTAATTTTTGCTTTATTAGATATAATATCCTCTAATTTAACATATAAATCATAATAATCCGGTGAAGTTAAATTTAATTTTATACTCTGTCCTATTCCTAAAACAACTTTTATAGGATCACTTTGTATTGTGATATTAATAAAATCATCTCCAATCTGATTTAAAGTTAAACTATGTTCATCTGAACCTCTATCAAAAAAAGTAAATTTTATCTTATCATTTTTATTTAATTCTTTAGTATATCCTATAGATGTTTGTTCATTACTTGGAATATGTGTTTGTATTGTTGAAATTGATATACTGCTTCCCCCACTTCCTCCTGAGGAACCTGGATTTGAAGGAGCAGTTACACTAAAACTTCTAGAAATTGAATTATTTAGATTTCCTGCTAGATCTGTACAATTTATTTGCCAATTATAATTTCCAGGAGAAAAACTTTTTGTAAAACTTTGTGTATCCGACTGATTTGTAATTGTTGAGTTTGTTAAACTAGTTGCATTATCAATAATCAAATTACAACTTGATATATTAATATTATCTGTTACATTATAATTAAAAGTTATACTCTGTGAGCTAGAAGTATAAGAAGATGAAGTATCGGGACTAATTAGAGTTATATTAGGGTAAGTTAAATCAATACCAAAAAATATTAACGAACTTAAGTTTTTATTATTAGAACTATCATTACAATAAAAGATAACATTATAGTCATTAGACGAATTAGTTGCACTTAAACTAGAATTAGTTGAATTAAATATTAAACTATTCAATGAACTCATTGTAACATTATTTATCCCTGAATTTAAAGAATAGGTGCAATTTCCACTTTCATTTATTGTTACATTAAATCTTCCAGCATTATACCAACTATTATTTATTGGAGAGGTTGTATTTAAGATTGGAAGAGTTAGATCATATGTAACTGTAAAATTTGATTCAGCATAAGTTTGTAAGTTAATATTATTATAAAATAAACAATTCCATTTGAAACTATCTTCGTATGTAAAATTATAATTAAAATTAGTATTATTTGATGTTCCGGAGGTATTTTTTGTTTCGTTATATATTAGACTAGCTGAGGAATTCCAGATATAAAAAGTTGAATTTATAAGATTATTAGAAGAGGATGCATTACAATTAAATGTTTGGTTTTGATTGGTAAAAGTATTGTTTGTTGGAGAATTTAAAGAGATACTAAGATTTCCAATTGTTAAGCTAAAATTTGATGTAGCATATGCAGAATTATTACTATCAGTAGCTTCACAATTCCATTTATAACTATCATAAGCGAGATTTGTAACATTCCATGAAGTTTCATTAAATGTTCCTGAAACATTTGTTAGAGTTTGATTAATTAAATCATTACTAGAATTCCATAAATAAAATGTAATATTTGATAATTCAAATTCATCAGTTGCATTACATGAAAAACTTTGATTATTAATAGGATTTATTGTTGCATTTGTAGGTGTGATAAGTGTAACATTTGGAGAAGTTTCATCTAAAGATAAAATTGAAGAGTAAATATCAATTCTAGAAAAATTTAATCCAGTTGAACTATCATTTAATATTACTCCTGTATTATTTAAACTACTTTCAATTTCAGAAGGAAGTAAAACCCTATTACTTTGCAATCTATAAAATTGTCTTATGAGAGCAAAAGCCCCCGCAACATGAGGTGTTGCCATAGAAGTTCCTGAACAAGTCATATAATTTCCAGAACAACTACATCCAGATAAACAAGTACCTTTTGTAGAGTTTATGTTTGAACCTGTAGCAAATAAATCTGTTATGTTGTTTCTATTACTATAACTTGCAAAATTATCACTTTTATCTGTAGCCCCAACAGAAGTTGCATTTTCTATACATGCAGGAGGGGAAATTGCAGTATAATTATAATCATTTCCAGTTGCAACAGTTACAGTTATATTTTTGGCAATAGCATTATTTATTGCAACTACAATATTCCCTGAGTAAGATGGATCTGAATCACAATAACCAGTTTGATTATCTGCAAATCCTAAACTCATAGTTATTACAGAGATATTATAGATTGATGAATTATCAACACACCATTGAACAGCATCGGCTATAACTAATTGATTTCCTCCGCTTCCTCCATCATCAAAAACTTTTACAGCGACGATTTTTGCATCTGGTGCAATTCCTGTAATATTTCCGTTTGCAGCAACAGTTCCTGCAACATGTGTTCCATGTCCGTTATAATCCATAGGATCATTATCTTCTGTTCCTGTATTAAAATCCCATCCACCAATAACTTTAGAACAAGTACCATCAAGAAAACTTTCATTAGAACATCCTCCAAAATCAGCATTAGTATAATTAATTCCTGTATCAATAACACAAATTGTTTCATCAACTCCAGTTATATTTGTTCCAGAAATTTGAATAGGCCAGCTAGGAGTTGCATTCATTATTCCTACTGAATCTTGTAAAAACAAATGTACTTCTTTTGATTTTATAATTTCTAGAACATCATCATCTAATTTTAGATTATCTAATTCATCTTTTGAGATAGTTGTTGTAAAAGAATCTTTGAATTTATGGTCAATTTTAATACCATTATATGAAGTTTTAACTTGTTTATTAGAAAAGATATTAATTCCAGGTTTTTTTTCAATTAGAGATTTATCTTTTAATTGAATGATTACTTCAACTTTTTCTTCTTTTTCAAATTTATCTAATACATCTTTATCAATTTTTTTATCCAAATTTCCCGGATTATTAATAGAACTAATTAAAGATAAGAAAAATATTCCTATTGATAATATAATAAGGTATTTTTTTATTTTCATACACATCTCCCTTCAATACACCCACAAGATTTAATATCACAAGCATATAAAGCAATACAAGCAGAATCCTTAGAACAATTTTCTAATTGTTTTTCATAAAATCCAACTTCTTTTTTTGAAACACACATTTCTTTTCCACCCATATTACAAGAACAACAAGTTGTCTGAACTTTTATACAATCAGAGTCAGTTTGACATTCTTTAAATTCATTTGTATCTTTATTTATATAAGAATAAATTATCCCAAGAGAAATAATTAATATAATAACTATTAAGATTATTTTCTTACCTCTTTTCATAATATTCAGAGAAAATATCAACATAAAAACTTTTCTAAAAGCATTTTTAAACTTAAATTAGTTTATTAATAAAAAGGGATATAAAAGATAGAATGGAAATATGCACAGTTGGAGGATTTGAAGAAGTAGGAAAGAATATGACTGCTGTAAAAGTAGATGAAGATGTTTTTATCTTTGATGTAGGATTACATTTACCTGCGGTAATCGAGTTACAAGGAAGTGAGAATCCAAAACAACAAGACCGTTCTGAAAAAGATTTAAGACGGGTAGGTGCAATTCCTAATGATAGAATATTAGACAAATTAGGCTGGAAAGATAAAGTAAGAGCTATAATTATTAGTCATGCACATCTAGACCATTTAGGGGGCATACCTTATATAGCATATAGATATCCTGAAGCAGAAATAATAGGAACTCCTTTTACAATAAGTGTATTAAAGTCAATTTTAAGAGATGACAAACTTCAAATAAAAAATAAGATAAGAATTGTTAATACAAACTCAACAAATATTATTAAAGGAAAAAGTGGAAGTTATAAATTAGATTTTATTCATATAACTCACTCAACATTACAATGTTCTTTTCCAGCACTTCATACTAAAAAAGGAATATTCTTTTATGGATTAGATCTTAAGTTTGATAATTATCCAACTTTAGGAAATCCTCCTAATTATAAAAAAATGAGAGAATTAGGAAGAAAAGGAATAAATGTTCTTATTGTTGATGCACTTTATTCTAGAACTGAAAAAAAACCAGGTGGAGAGATGGTAGCAAAACATTTGTTAGAAGAAGCGTTTTCAAAAGCAAGAAATAAAACCTCTGCATTATTCATTACAACTTTTTCATCTCATATTGAAAGATTAAATAATATTGTTGAATTTGGAAGAAAGACAAATAGAAAGATAATATTTTTAGGAAGAAGTCTTAACAAATATGTAAATTCTGCAATTGAGGTTAAACTTTGCCCTTTTAGAAAAAAAATTATTTTATTAAAATATAGAAATCAAATAAATTCTTTTTTAAAGAAAGTTGAAAAAGATAGAAAAAAATATTTGATTGTGTGTACTGGCCATCAAGCAGAAGAGAATTCAATTCTTGATAGAATAACAAGAGGTGAAACTCCTTTTAAATTTAGACCTGGAGACAATTTAATATTTTCATCAAGTGTTATTCCAACAACTCCAAATATTCTTGCACGTGAAAGAATGGATAAAAGATTGAGAAAACAAGGAGTTAAAATTCAAACAGATGTTCATGTTCACGGTCATGGAAGCAGAGAAGATTTAAGAGATTTTATAGAAATGTTAAAACCAAAGCATATAATCCCTTCTCACGGTTCAATAGAGTTAATTTCTCCGATGATTGAATTAGCAAAAGAATTTGGTTATAAAATGGGGGAAACTTCGCACTTAACTTCAAACGGCCAGACTTTTAAGTTTTAATTATTTAAAATGAAAGAAGATATCTTAGAAGGTTTAAAATCAGCAACATCTAAAGGAGAATCTTTAGAGCAAGCTATGCAAAGTTTTTATAATGCTGGATATAAAAAAGAAGAAATAGAAGAAGCTGCAAGGGATTTACAAAAGCATCAATTTGAGAATCAAAAACCTGTAGAGCAAGATAAATCTCCTAAAGAAAATAAACAAATTCCAAAACAGATAAAATCTGGTAAGACCATTCAGAAAGTTTCAAACTATGAACAAACTACAAAAAAACCAAAAAGAAAAATAATGATATTTCTTTTGGTTGCAGCTTTACTTATTTTACTAGGTGTTTTAACAGGAATTTTTCTATTTAAAGAAGAATTAGCAGGATTATTTAATAAATTATTTTAAAATGCTTGAGATTTATAATGCAGCAGAAGATTCTTTTCTTTTATCTGAAGTTTTAAAAGAAGAAATACCAAAACTTTTAACTAAAAATTTAACTCTTTTGGAAATTGGAGCAGGTAGTGGAATACAACTTGAAACAGCAAGAAATTTGGGAATAAAGAATATCTTTTCTTGCGATATAAATTCTCTTGCAATTAAACATTGTAAAAAACTTGGATTTAATTGTATAAAATCAGACTTATTTGAAAATATAAAAGGAAAATTTGATTTGATTATATTTAACCCTCCTTATTTACCTGAAGACAAAAAAGAACCAGAAAATTCCAAAGTTTCAACAACGGGCGGGAAAATTGGTAGTGAGATAATTAATAGATTCTTAGAACAAGCAAAATTTCATTTAAATAAAAATGGAAAAATTATATTATTAATAAGTTCATTAACTAAAGGAGTTAAATTTAATAATTATAAGAAAAAACTACTAAAAAAGAAAAAGATTTTTTATGAAGAATTATACATTTGGAAACTTTCTAATTAATATTATTTATAATAAAATACCTGGAGGGAGTTCATTACATACATCTACCAATCCTTTCTTTTTTCTTTCTATTTTCCCATCTTCAGGAAATCCTTCTTTAAAACCATATTGATCAAGACCATTATCAAGATGAGTAATCATATTTTTAAAAAAAATAAGCAAATGGTCTATTAGCTCCTAATCTTGTTGCTGTCATAACTAATCCTTTAGTATTTTCTTCATAGTGGCGTATTGTTACATCTTGAATATATTTGTATTTACATTCCATATTATATTTGTCAATTGATTTTATAGTCTTTAGAGGTCTTAGATCAATTTTAGATGCTGCAATTACACTTGTTAGTATTATTGTACCTATTAAAGCCAAATATTTTAATTTCATTTTATTATGAAAGATTTATATCCCAATAATCTTTATATATGCTTCTATTTTTCAAAATTATAAACTTTTTTAGTTAAAAAATGGTGAGATTTGCACATATTGCTGATGTTCATCTAGGGGGATGGAAACAACAACCCTTACAGGATTTGAATTTTCAGTCATTTAAAAAAGCAGTTGATATTTGTATAGATGAGAAACCAGATTTTATTATCATAACTGGAGATCTCTTTGATAGTGCATATCCCGATATAGAGATTCTTAAAAAGACTTTTTTTGAATTTAGGAAATTTAAAGAAGCAAAACTTCCATGTTTTATTATTGCTGGTTCACATGATTACTCTGTTTCTGGGAAAACTTTCTTAGATGTTATAGAAAAAGCAGGATTTTGTAAGAACGTTACAAATTTTGAAGAGACAGAAGATTCAATAATATTAAATCCTACAATCCACAAGGGAGTTGCTTTATATGGTTATCCTGGGAAAAAATCTAGTCTAGAGATAAATGATTTAAGAAAAATAAAGTTAAACGATTCACCGGGAATGTTTAAGATTTTTATGCTTCATACAACAATTGATAAGGCAAAAGGAACTCTACCAATAGATTCTATAGAAACAGAATTGCTTCCAAAGGCAGATTATTATGCTTTAGGACATTTACATATAGATTTCCAATATGGCAATTTTGTTTATCCAGGTCCAATATTCCCAAATAATTTCCAAGAACTTGAAGATTTAGAACATGGAAGATTTTATATTGTGGATACTGAAGCAATTAATTCTCTAAAGAAAATAGAATTAAAAATTAAGAAAGTTGTACCAATTTCTATTGAAATTAAAAATGCACTTATTGCAACAGAGAAAATAATTTCTGAGTTAGATAAAAAAGATATAGAAGATAAAATTGTTCTTTTAAGAATTAGTGGTGAATTAGAGAATGGAAAAAATTCAGATATAAAATTTGCTCAAATAGAAGAGTTTGCAAAACAAAAAAAAGTATACTTTTTGTTAAGAAATACTCATGATTTGAAAACAAAAGAATTAGAATTAGAAGTAGAAATAAGAAATTCAGAAGATATAGAAGAAGAAACAATAAATGTCTATTCAGAACAAAATCCCTCTGATTTTAATAAATTAATACCTCAATTAATGAATACTCTTTCAATTGAAAAACAAGAAGATGAGAAAAATGATATTTTTGAAAATAGGCTTATTGATGAATCTAAAAGAGTCTTGAAATTTTAGAATGAGATTAAAAAAAATAACACTAAACAATATAAGGAGTTATGAACATCAGGAAATAGAATTTCCAGAAGGTTCTAGTTTATTATCAGGAGATATTGGTTCTGGAAAAACTTCAATTTTGTTAGGAGTAGAATTTGCATTATTTGGTTTACAACCAGGACAAAGAGGTTCTTCTTTACTCAGAAATGGAACAAGAGAAGGAGGAGTAGTAATAGAATTAGATATTGATGAGAAAAAGATTAAAATTGAAAGAACATTAAAAAAAGGAAAAACAGTTTCTCAAGATTATTGCGGAATTACAATTAATGGAGAAAAAAAAGAAATATCTGTTGTAGAATTAAAAAATCAAGTTCTTGAATTATTAAATTATCCTAAAGAATTTTCAAAAAAACAAAATATTCTTTACAAATTTACAGTTTATACTCCTCAAGAAGAGATGAAACAAATTATATTGCAAGATCCAAAAACAAGAATAAATACTCTAAGACATGTTTTTGGAATTGATAAGTATAAAAAGATTCTAGAAAATACATTAACAATAATTCTAAAAATGAGAGAAGAAAAAAGAAGAAAAGAAGGAGCAACTGAAAGTCTTGAACAAGATAAATCAAATTTAGTATTAAAAGAAAGTGATCTTGAAACAAGACATTCTAATTTATCCTCGATAGAAAAAGATTTTTTTTCAAAAACAGAATTAAGAAAGAAAATACAAGAAGAAAAAATGGAAGTATCTCAAAAAAGAGAAGAGAAAATAAGACTTCAACAAGAGATTGAAAAAACAAGAATAATGATTGCAAATAAAAATGAAACTACATCAAGCAACACAAGAATAGTAGAACAACTGAAAAATCAAATAGAAGAATTACAAGGGATGAAATTTGATGAATCTAAAATATTACAATTAGAACAAGAGATAATATTAAGAAAAAAAGATAGAGAAAAATCAGATAATCATAATTTAGATATTAGTTCAAATATTAGTTCTATTAATTCAAGAATAGAAGAACTTAAGAAATTAGAACAAAAAATATCTAATTTAGAAATTTGTCCAACCTGCTTACAAAATGTTGATGCTATTTATAGAGCTAATGTTTTGAATAAATCTCATTCAGATATTGCAGAGAATAATAGAAAATTAGGGGATTTAGAACAAGAAAAAAAAGAAATTTCTGAAAGAGTAATGAAGATTAATAATAATATTTCTTTAATTGAGAAGCAAATACAAGAATTAAATATTTTAAAGATTAAATATCAAGGGATTCATGAAAAACAAACAAGATTAGAAGAGATGGAGAGATTGAATGTTGCACTTAAAAAAGATATAGAATTTCTAAATAAACATTGTGAAACATTAAAAAATTCTGTTTTTGAATTAAGTAAATTCGATGCAATATATGATATAAAACAAAAAGAATTAGAAGAAGCTTTAAAACAAGAGAGATTATCTGAAATAAAAGTAGCAGAATTAAGAAGAGAAATTGATGTTTTTTCTAAGCAAGTAGAAGAATTAAAAGAAAGAATAAAAAGAACAGAAGAAGTAAAAGAAAGATTGAATTATCTTATTGAACTTGAAAATTGGCTAACAACAAAATTTATTCCACTTATTTCATTTATTGAAAAGAATGTAATGATTAAACTTAAAGTAGAATTTTCAAAATTATTTGAAGAATGGTTTTGTATGCTTGTTTCAGATTCGTTTAATATCAGACTTAGTGATGATTTTACACCAATAATAGAATTACAAGATTATGAATTAGATTACTCATATTTATCTGGGGGAGAAAGAACAGCTATTGCTTTAGCTTATAGATTTTCTCTTAATAAAGTTATTAATTCTCTTTTAAGTAAAATAAAAACAAAAGATGTAGTTATTTTAGATGAACCTACAGATGGATTTTCTGATCAGCAATTAGATAAGATGAGAGATGTGTTACAACAATTAGATGTAAAACAATTAATAATTGTAAGTCATGAACAGAAAATGGAAGGTTTTGTTGAGAATGTAATAAAATGTAGAAAGGAAAATGGAATTTCTTTTATTGAAGAATAAATGATAATTTTATAAGGATATTATTTGATTTAGTTTAGAGGTGGTGGTTCACTTCAGAAACCTTATTCTGAAAATTAAAAAATGCCAGTTGATTTAAGAACAAGAAAATTAGCACAATTAGCAGTAAGATATTCTGTATTTGTAAAACCAGGAGAAAAAGTAATTATATCTGGAGGAAGTGAAGCAATACCTTTTTTAGTAGAACTTTATAAGGAAATTCTCTTGAAAAAAGCTTACCCAATTGTTAAAGTTGGTTTGCCAGGAATTAATGATTTTTTTTATAAATATGCAACAAACGACCAAATAAAATATTTCCCGGATTATTGGATGAATACTATTAAAGGAGCTCAAAAGTATATAGGAGTTTCTACTGACCTAAATACAAGAGAATTAACAAATGTTGATTCAAAAAAAATATCTGAAAGACAAAAAGTAACTCACATAATTAGTGAATATGTTTGTAATGAAAAGGATAAAATAAGAAGATGTACAATTGCTTATCCTGTTCAAGCTTTAGCACAAGAAGCTGAGATGTCTTTAACAGAATATGAGAACTTTGTTTATCAGGCTTGCTTACAGGACTGGAAAAAACTAGGGAGAAAAATGGATAAAATAGCAAAAAGATTTGAAAAAGGAAAGGAAGTCCATCTAATTGGAGAAGGAGTTGATTTAAGATTTTCTATTGAAGGAAAAAATTGTGTTGCTGATAAAGGAGAAGAGAATATGCCTGGAGGGGAAGTTTTTATGGCCCCTGTTAGAGAGAGTTTAGATGGTTGGATTAAATTTGATTATCCTGCAATTAGAGGGGGAAAAGAAGTTACAAATATTGAGTTAAAATTTAAAGATGGAAAAGTAGTTGAAGCAAAAGCATCAAAAAATGAAGATTTTTTACAAGAAATGTTAGCAACAGATGAAAATGCTTCTTATGTAGGAGAGTTTGGAGTTGGTTGCAATCCCAAAGTAGATAGATTTACTAAAGATCTTTTATTTGATGAGAAGATTGGAGGAACAATCCATTTAGCCCTAGGAAGTGCATATAAGGAAAATGGAGGAGGGAATGATTCTTCAATTCATTGGGATATTGTTAAAGATATGAAAAATGCAAAGATAATCTTAGATAGAAAAGTTATTCAAAATAAAGGAAAATGGAAAATTTAATTATGCCGAAACATTTAAATAATGCCCTTTCTCTAATTTTTTATAGATTCTAAAAATATTTTACAAAATATTATTAAAAATGGATGCTGAATTAAAAAATTCAATATTAAAAACAGGAACAACTATTCTTGGAATTGTTTGTAAAGACGGAGTTATAATGGCTGCCGATAAACAATCAACTGCAGGAAATATTGTTATGAATAAGGATTCTGAGAAAATTAAACAAGTAAATAATTATTTACTATTTGCAGGAACAGGAATGGTATCAGATATTCAAAGATCAGTAAAATTATCTGCAGCAGAATTAAGATTAAAGGAATTAAAATCAAGAGTAAGACCAACTATTAAACAAGGAGCAAATTTAATTTCTAGCATTATCTATCAATCAATTAGGCAACCGACAATGTTACAATTCATGGTTGGAAGTTTAGTATCAGGAATAAATGAAGATGGAACAATAGAAGTTTATTCAATAGATCCTTCTGGAGGCATAAAAAAGATTGAAGATTATGATGCAAACTTTGGTAGTGGTATGCCTTATGTTTTAGGATTACTTGAAAGACAATATAAAAAAGGAATGAATGTAAAAGAAGGAGTAGAATTAGCAAAAGAAGCCTTAAAATCAGCAACACAAAGAGATGTGGGTTCTGGATATGGAATAGATATTTTTACAATAACAAAAGATGGGATTAAAAAAGTGGTAGAACAAGAAATTATACCTGAATATAAAGGTTAATAATAGGATCTAAGAATTTTAATACAATATTAATACAAAATGGACATTCTAAAAAAGATAATTGAAAAGTTACATGGTAATATAACTGATGCGAGTTTTGAAGGAGCAAATATAGTCTTATATACTAATAATGAAAAGTTTTTCAAGGAAGGGGAAGGGAAAATAAAGGAGATAGTTAATGATATTAAAAAAAGAATTGAGTTAAGATCAGATCAAAAAATCTTATTAGAACAAGAAAAGACAGAAGCAGAAATTAAAAGAATTGTTCCAGAAGAAGCAGAAATAACAAATATTATCTTTGATCCTCACAGAAGTATTGTAATAATTGAAGCAAAAAAACCAGGACTTGTAATTGGAAAACAAGGAATTATTCTTGAAGAAATAAAAAAAAGTACATTATGGACGCCTCAGATTCAAAGATCTCCTGCAATAAAGAGTCAAATTACAGAGAATATAAGAGAAGTTCTTTATGCAAATAATAATTATAGAAGAAAATTTCTTAATTCAATTGGGAAAAAAATCTACAAAGAATGGAATCCTGAAAAAACAGAAGGATGGATTAGACTTACTTTTTTAGGTGGAGCAAGACAAGTTGGAAGAAGTTGTATACTTATACAAACAAATAATTCAAAAATTCTTATGGATTGTGGAGTTGATGTTGCATCTCATGGTGAAAATAAATTTCCTCATTTTGATGTTCCTGAGTTTGATATAAGTCAATTAGATGCAATAATTATTAGTCATGCTCATTTAGACCATGTGGGTTTAGTTCCTTATTTATATAAGATGGGATATAAAGGACCTATTTATATGACTCCTCCAACAAGAGACATTGCAGCATTATTATCATTAGATTTTATTGGTGTAGCTTACAAGCAAGCAGCACAACCTTTGTTTAGTTCAAAAGATATTAAAGAAATGGTTAAACATAGTATTTGTTTAAATTATAATGAAGTGACAGATGTAACTCCAGATATAAGACTTACATTTTATAATGCAGGTCACGTACTAGGAAGTGCAATGGTTCATTTAAATATTGGAAATGGGGCACATAATTTACTTTATACAGGAGATTATAAATATGCAAGAACTCGTCTTTTAGATCCTGTTATTACAAATTTTCCAAGAGTAGAGTCAGTAATTACAGAATCAACTTATGGCTCAAAAAATGATGTTCTCCCTCCAAGAAAAGAGACTGAAGAAAAGTTTCTTCAAATGGTTAAAGAAACAATAGAAAAAAAGGGTAAAGTTTTAATTCCTGAATTAGGTTTAGGTCATGCTCAAGAAACTCTTTTAAGAGTTGAAGAAGCAATTAGAACAGGAGAGCTTCCAAAAGTTCCAATGTATGTTGATGGAATGATTTGGGATATTAATGCAATTCATACAGCTTATCCTGATTTTTTAAGTAATAAAATTAGATCACAAATATTTCAGGATAATAATCCTTTTACATCTGATTTATTTTTGAGAGTTGGATCTCCTCAAGAAAGAAAAAAAGTAATTGAAGGAGGCCCGTGTATTGTTATTGCAACATCAGGTATGCTTGTTGGTGGAGCATCTGTTGAATATTTAAAACATTTTGCAGAAAATAAAAATAATTTAATGGTTCTTAGTTGTTATCAAGGACCAGGTTCTATTGGAAGAAAGATACAAGATGGAGATAGAGTAGTATCAATTGATGATGAAGGAGGAAAAAAACAAATAAATGTAAATTTAAGAGTAGAATCTTTAACAGGTTTATCTCCTCATGCAGGAAGAAATGAACTACTTTCTTTTTTTAGTCATATGAGACCTAGGCCTAAAAGGATAATAGTTGATCATGGCGAGGTTTCAAAATCTTTAGATTTAGCATCTTCCTTATATAAACTTAATCATATAGAAACTAATGTTCCAAGACTTCTCGAAACTTTGAGATTAAGGTAATTTTTTCAATAAAAACTTTAAAAACTATTTTTTCTTTTATATATTATGAAACATAATCTAAAGATTACAATTGTGTTATTAGTGATGTTTATTATAACACAGTTTATTGGGCTTTATGTTGTTAATTATTACCAGGCAGAAGATAAGGAATTACCTTTTGGCATGGAAACTCCAGAGATAAAAGAAGTAAGAGAATTTAATGAAATATTTGTTTCAATTGTCTTTGCATTTGCAATCGCAATTTCTTTATTATTTTTATTAACTAAATTTAAAGCAGAATTTATTTTGAAATTATGGTTTTTTATTGTAGTTATAATTGCATTGGGTATTACTTTTACTACATTTTTTCCTGGAATAAAATATTGGTCATTCATTGCTTTGATTATAGCTTTACCCTTAGCATATATAAAAATTTATAAAAGAGAATTTTTAATACATAATCTTACAGAATTATTTATTTATCCTGGAATTGCTGCTGTTTTTGTTCCAATACTTAATATTTGGACACTGGTTATTCTTTTGATATTAATTTCAATTTATGATATGTGGGCTGTTTGGCATTCAGGCATAATGCAAAAGATGGCAAAATATCAGATAAATAAGTTAAATATTTTCTCTGGTTTTTTTGTTCCATATATCTCAAAGAAATTAAAATTAAAGATTAAAAAGATGAAAAAGTCAGATTTAAAGAAAAAGAAAATAAAAGTTAATATTGCAATTTTAGGAGGAGGAGATGTAATATTTCCTATAATTAGTGCAGGAGTTATGTTAAAAACATTTGGAATAGGATCAGCATTATTTGTTATTCTTGGTGCAGCTCTTGGATTAAGTTATTTACTATTTTTTGCAGAGAAAAAGAAGTTTTATCCAGCAATGCCATTTATTAGTGCAGGGATTTTTTTAGGAATGATTTTGAGTAAAGTTTTGCTTTATCAAAATTTAATTTAAAAAATTAAATAGAAATTAGATTTAGGAAAATAAATGATTAGAATTTATCCCTTATATCCCCTTAATATTCTATCAAATTCATCCCAGTTTTTAGAAGTATTTTGCATTTCTTTTTTAATCTTAATAAAATCTCCATCTTGTGTAACAAGTTCAAAAACTTTATCATAAACAAAAACTTTATCTAAAAAATTTCTTGTTAAACCCTCAACAAGTTCCCCCGCTAAAATACACTGATTATCACTAGGGATAATTGGAACATCATTTTTAGGAACATATGCTATACCAAGAGAGCCTCCAACACCCTGATTTATATTCTTAGAAGCATTTGTCGCTTCAATAATTTTAACAATTCCTTCTTTTGGTTCAATCCTCTCCCTTTGATCTCTTGATAAACTTGCAATATAAGAAGATAAAATTTTATCTGATTCATCGGCTCCACTCCCAATAGAAGAATAATTCATTATATTTTCTCCTCCAATACCTGAAGTATTTGATGAGTATATACCAAATTTTCCATTTTCCATTCCACCAAGTAAAACAGTCATTGCAAATTTTTCATCTACTTGATTTAAAAAATTTATCCCTGCTTTTTTAGTATCTTCACCTAAAGCAACTCCATTTATTTGACTTGTTAAAAAATTTTCAAGGTTAATTCCAACACTAGCCAAAAGAACATTATTTTTTTGTTGGTTTTTATAGTTAATAATCTCTTGATTAACAATATTATAAGCATCATTTAAAGAAAAATCCCCTTTAGTTTCCATTAATTCTTTAATATTATTATTAGATAGTTTGTAAACTCTTCCTAACATATTTATAGGACCACTTCCCCCATAAACAAAGGATTTCCCAAGTTTATGCAATTTTTGTGAAACATTAGTTTTTCTTAGATCTGTAGATGCTTGTTCATCTGCCGCTACAATTCCTGCTTCTTTTAATCCTAACATATTTATTACTGTCATGATTTATTTAGTGTATAAGTTATTTATAAATCTTTCTAACTTGTTCTTACTTATAAAAGACAACATAATAGAAAGCTTTATAAATACATTTCCTCTTTTTTGAGTAGTAAAAATACAACAAAAATAAAATGACATGTAATGGATATAGATCAGGTATAATTTTGTATAAAATAGATGGAAAAGCACATATTAGAAATATGGTAGGTTTAACAGAAGAAGATTTTAATATAGATGTTGAAAGAATTAAAGGTAAGAAAGGTTCACATATTTTTTATTCTGAATTTGATCCATTAAGAAAAAAATTTGATATTTCTATAGAGAGTAATGAGGATAATTCATTAGATGGAAAACCTTTAAAAGAGGTAAAAAACAGAGTGAATTCACTTTTAAGAAAATTTGGAGGAAAATTATTAAGATGAAATATGATTATAACTTAGCATGGAGTAATTGTGTTAGTATATTTGTATCTACTGGAAAGTATGGAGAAATTTATAAACCTGTTTTTTTTAAGTCTGAAAATAAAACCCCTCCAGAGGAATCTGAGGAAAGGAAATTAGTTAAAAAGTATACTAAAGTAAGAGCACTACATCATTCTCAGAATATAAGTATTATGTGCTCTAATGCATCAAACACTGAAAAAAGAAAAGCAACAATTACAAAAAAAGGATTAATAACTAAATTAGATAATTTATTACTTGAAAAATAAAAATGAACAATAATGGACGTAAACCATATGGAATTATGTTTGAATTTAATAATAAATTAAATGTTATCTATGTAGCCGGTACAAAAAGTGAGTATCTAGATAATGTTTTCCTTTTTATGAATGATAGAGACCTTAAGGTTATTTACAATGAATTTGATTTATCTGATAGAGAACAAGAACTTGTAAATAAAAGTTTTTATTTAACAAAAAGGCCCTTAAATGAAGTAAAAGAAGAAAGAAACTCTCTTGTAAATACATTAAAAGATTTAAGAGAAAGACCAAAAGATAGTGAAAAAAGAAAATTACTTTTTACAAGATTAAAAGAATTAAGCGAGAGGCAAATAAAATGTTAGTAAAAAACGAATTAATAAAGAAAGTCAGAGATTATTTTGACTTGAATATTTATGAAACAAAAGTATGGCTTGCATTACTTGGAAAGGGAATTGCAACAGCAGGTCAAGTTGCAGTAGTTTCAGGAGTTCCAAGAAGTAGAACTTATGATGTTTTAGAAAGTTTAGAAAAAAGAGGATTTGCAATTGCTAAATTAGATAAACCAGTTAAATATATTGGAGTTAAACCAAAAATAATTCTTGAAAAATTAAAAAATAATGTAAGATCTGAAGCAGAAGAAAGAATAGGTGATCTTTCAAAAGTAAAAGAAACAGAGGAATTTACAAAAATAGAATCATTATATAATTTAGGAATGGCTCCTGTAAAAAGAGAAGACATTTCAGCATCTTTAAAGGGAAAATCAAATATTACTAATCATTTAAAAGAAATACTTCAAAATGCAGGTAAAGAAGTAATAATTTGTACAAATGTTGATGATATAGCTTTAAAAGTTAAATTATTCAATCAAACTTTTGAAAATCTGAAAAAGGCAAATATAAAGATAAAAGTAGCTTTATCAGGTAATGATAAATTGATAAATGAAATGAGTAATAAACTAGGAATGAAATTTAAAAAAGTTGATATTGATGCTAAGTTTTTTATAATTGATAGAAAAGAGATTTTGTTTTACTTATCAAAAAATACAAATGAAGAAGATATGGCAATTTGGCTTAATTCAGAATTTTTTGCAGAGTCTTTTGCAGATTTATTTGATATTGCTTTAGGTGGAGGAAAATAAAAATTTAAAATGGCAAATATAGAAGAAGATTTAAAAAAAGCTGAAGAGTATATAAATAAAGCAGATAAAATTGCTAAAAGTGATTCTGGTGGAGAAAGTATAAAATATCAACAAGCTACATACCATACTAATAGAGCATTATATGAACAACAAAAAGCTATAATTAAACAGAATAAAGATATGATTAAATTTCTGGAAGAAATTAGAGATGAATCTTATGGATTAAACCTATAAAAATAGATAAAGTACAAACAACACTAAGTATAATAAGAGAGAATTAAATAATTCCCAAATCTTTAACATACATCTCACTTATTTTTCTATTATTTTTCTTTTTCCAATCCAAAATAAACTTCTTAATATTAAATGTAATTTTTTTCTTTGAATATATTCTATTTTTTTTAATAAAGGTATTTTTATGTTTTTTCTTAAATTTCTTCATATTTTCTTTTTGTTTTATACTAGGTCCTTCATATAATATTTCTTGTTTAGATTTTACAACAAAAAAACATTCTGCAGATTTTTTATGATCATATAAAAATCCATAATTCTTAATTAAAAAGAATTCTTCAATTTCTTTTTTTAAATGATTATGAAATTTTAATAATTTAGTTCCAGCAACATCTCCTTCTTGCTTAGTTGTATTTATTTTAATTTTGATAAATTCAAATTTCTTTTTGATTGCACCTTTTTTTATTTTATCTATATTAACTATCTTAGTTTCAAAAGATTTTAAACTAGGATTCTTTAAGAAATCTCTACAATTTTTTTTAAATTTTTCAAATGTTTCATAAGATAATGCCGCTAGAGCGTTTCTTTGTTTATATGTTGGATCAATTAAAATAATTGGAGATTGTAATTTTGAACTATTTATATCCATTAAAACAGTTTGTTTATTTTTGTAATGTTTTTCAATATCAATTATAATTTTATCTTTAGTTTTCTTAATATTTCTAATAAATTTTAGAAAACTTCCATAATAATAAATTAACAATTCTAGAGAATATCCTGAAAATCCTTTAATATAACTTTCAGCACCATAACAATTATTTGCATAACAAAATGCCTTTGCAATTCTTACTTCATCCAAAATTTTCTTTGATTTTAATTTTTGATTTACATATCTAACATGGGAATAAGATAAATCAGTAATATTTCTAGCCTTCTTAGGACTTTTAACTTTTATTACAGGAATTATCTCTAAATAAAAATCTGGATTTAATTTTACCTTAAAATAGTCTCTTGATCCGTGGATTATTGATGCTTTTGTAAATCCCTTAAGAATTTTATTAGTTAAATTTGAAATTTCATTATCTTTATATTTTTTATCAAATCTAACAAATATATCTGCATCATATACATCTTTTCTTATTAGTGTATTTTTCGCTAAACTTCCTCCAACAAAAATTTCTGCATTTATTTTTAAAACTTTAATTCTTTTTTCTAATTTTTTCAAGAACTCTTTAAGATTACTCTTTATATTATCTAATTCTTTTCTAGAAGGAGTTATCTTTTCTAGAACCTCTTTTAATATAGATTCACTCTTCTTTTTCATCTGGATCTTTAATCTCTTTTAAATCTTTTATGTCTTTTTTCAATGTTGTTGATAAATCAATTATATATTTTCCTTCTTCAAGTTTATAGATTAAGGGTCTATCTTTTCTAAATAAGTTAACAATATCAATTTCAAATTTTCCTGAGCCAATTGCTCTTACTGATTCTATATCTAAAATTACAGGAGCTTCTTCATCAGTAATTCCTGCCATTTCTCTTATATCACTTTCAATTTTATTTCTATCTTCTTCAGGAATTTCAACTGCCTTTTCTTTTAATTTTTCTAATTGTTCTTCTCTTATGTAAAAGAAAAAATGACTTCCACAATCAGCACATCCGCTTAGTATCTCTTTACTTCCCATAGGAATAATTCTAGAACACTTGGTGCATTGGTGTGCCATATAAAAAGAAAAAGATTTAACTTAATAAATTTAACTACTTATTTAACAACAATTCAATCTTTTTGGGATTTTTCTTAATTTCTTTTACAATTGTTGCAGGACCTATAATTGTTATTGCTCCTAAATCTCCACCGCTAAGAACATTTACAATTCCTCTTTTTAGATTTTCAATAAATCCTTCTTGTCCATTTCCTGAAATAACTGCAAGTTCTATTCCTTTAAAATGTTTAACATGTCCAATCATTGCCATAGTATCTCCAATAAGTCTTGTTTCTTCCTCAGGATATAGTCTTCCTTGTAAAATTAGAATATTATTGCCTAAAACAACTCCTAATATTTTTTTAATTCTTCTATTACTATCTAAGTCTTTTATTTCAGAATAAGGTAAGAATTGTATTGCAAATCCTTTTATCCTTCCCAAACTTCCCCCTCTTTTTTTATTTGTCATTCTTTTATTAAGATTCTTTGCTTTTTAACTTTTACTTAACCTTCTTTGAAATTTTAAATATTGATTCATAAAACTCTTCTAGGTTTTTCCCAAACTTTGCACTTATTCCTACAACATCATATTCAGGAAATGCAGCTTCAATTTTTTTTATATTTGATTTTTTCTTATCTATTTTATTAGCAACAATTAAGACAGGAATCTTTCTTGCAACTAAATTTCCAATGATTGTTATATTTACTTGATTATAAGGGTTTTCTGTTGAATCCAGTACAACTACAACAACATTCATATCATCAAGCCATTTTATACTTTCAATTACTCCTTGGGTAGCTTCTTTTGCTCTTTTTTTAGCATCTTTCTTTTTAACTTTATATTTTAGAAATTCTTCATAATCTATTTTTGTTGCAATACCAGGTGTATCAACCATTTTGAAAACCATTTTTTTACCTTTAAAATCTATTTCAACTTTTTCTTTAAATTGAACATTTCTTGTTTCATGAGGTACATTACTAACACTACCCAATTCTTCACCAGTGAAATCCTTACAAATTCTGTTTGCAAGAGAAGTTTTTCCAGCATTTGGAGGTCCATAAAAACCTAATTTTATTTGTTTATTATTTTTAAAGATATTTGAAAACATCCTCTTAATAAAATTTTTGAATATTTTTATTACCATATTATAAATATATAATTTAAGTTTATAAATATTTCAGTGGTTAAATTGATAGTAAAGGAATAAATTAATATTATTTAGTTGACTTTTTTACTTGCAAATTTCTTCTTCTTTTAATAGGTTTATTTCTTATTTGTCTTTTTTGTGTAATTTTTTCTTTTTTGAATATGCTTAATATCTTTTCAACAGGAACTTCAAACATTCCGGTTCTTTTTCCAGAATATTTTCTCATTACATAAATTATTTGTTCTGATTTCCACCCGGATTTTCTCAATTTATTTATAATTTCTCTATCCTTTAATCCTTTCTTCTTTGAATTTTCAATATATGAGATTAAATTGTATAAATTATTTCTATTTTTGAATAAATAATTTTCATATTTTCTTTTATACCATTCTTGCATTATTATATATAAAACAAATCCCAAAAAGAGTAGTAAGAATAAAACTAAGATAAAAATTATCCACCTTGATTTCTTTCCACCTTCTTCAACAAAAGAACTATCTTTAGTTAATGATAATCTATTAATTGCAGGACTAATAAAAAGAGGTAAACTAGCAAAATCAACATTTTCTGTTGTTGAAAAAGTAATTGTATTTTTAATATCTTTTGAATTTATATAAATATATCCTGATTCTTTCTTTTCTAAGTAATTTTCTTTAAAACTAAGATTTTTTAATTCTTTAAAGACTATATATGAATTATAAGTTAAATCATTTTTTTCATCCATATTTAATTCAAAAATATTTATAGCAGGTTCTATTCTATCTTCATAATCTATTGATATTTCTTTAAAACTAATTTTTGTATTAATATTTTCTTCATTCCAACTAAAAATTGCATTAATATATTCATCTTTATCACTAGAATTATAATCTCCACCACCAATTTCTTTTAGAACCTCTAGATTAATATTATTCTTATCAGGATAAAATGAAAGTGAATCAGCAGTTTTAGTGATTGTAATTAATTTTGGTGTATTTAGATTAAATAAATTAATTAGTATATTTGTGTATTCTTCATCAGATGATGCAGCAGCATAATTTTTTTGAAT
>CEQE01078901.1_pt1 | contig 24299 bp, 15 predicted proteins | sample 356201 | NCBI WGS metagenome assembly CEQE01 (sample SAMEA2619970, study PRJEB7988) | marine metagenome | biome: marine biome (ENVO:00000447); feature: mesopelagic zone (ENVO:00000213) & marine oxygen minimum zone (ENVO:01000065); material: "saline water (ENVO:00002010), including plankton...
GTGGCCAATCCTGACAATGAGAAGGTTCTCTGTGACTTTGCCGTCGGTGCCACAGCATCTCAGGTCGAGCAATACTGCCGACGAATCCGCAAACGGCCAGCGCGTCGAATCCAGTGCCGATGCCAATCGCAATCATCGATCCAGATGGTTGTCCCGTTCCTATTGAAGATGTTTCACGTGACGGATGCTTGGACGATCAGATCTCGGAACCATCCTGTACCTATCTGGTCGCCAACCATGATCGCAGAGGCCTGTTTGCGCTTCCGTAGCTCGGGTCCTCACTGATAATCTTCTGGCAAGTCTGAGTTCCCGTGCAAGCGGCCGGATTTAACCTGGCCATGGAGCTTGCCAGAATTCCTGATCGTTTGATCTGGCGGATTGAGGTCAAGGGCGGCTGACTTCACAATGGAATGTGCTAACTCATTAATCATGACGACAGTGGCTGAGAGTAGATGCTATGGTGAGCAAGAAATACGCAGGAGACCTCGAACATGTGCTGGCGACGCGTCATGACAACGGCGCGGACTATTGGGCTACGCCCGATGGGCGAATTGGCGTCGGGGGCCCATTCAGCACCATGGAGTCTCTACTCATCCTCAGCGAGTTACGCGTGCCTAAGTCCCACGAGGCAGTCAAGGGAGCAGCGAAGGCGATTCTGGCAGCATGCCGAGAGGATGGTCGGGTCCGTGTGGCGCCAAAGGGAACGATCTACCCATGTCATACGGCCATAGCTGCGGCAGCGCTTTGCAGGAACGGCTTTGCGCGTGATCGACGCGTCAAGGCGATGCTGGAACACTTGCTGTCGAACCGATTCGACGACGGGGGCTGGCGATGCAATAAGGGGGGCGGTCGCGGCCCGGAGACGGACCACTCCAATCCCGGTGTGACGCTGTTCGCCCTGGACGCATTTCGCGCTGCCGGGATGAACGAGAGCAATCCGGTCCTCAAGCAGGCCGTCGAGACACTTCTGGATCACTGGGTCGTTCGTGTTCCAACCGGGCCGTGCCATTTCGGCATCGGGACCCAGTTTATGCAGGTGGAGTACCCGTTCCTGCGATACAACCTTTTCTATTACGTTTACGTTCTATCGTTCTACGCCAACGCGCGAAAAGACACACGATTCAAGGAAGCGTTCGCTGCGTTACGTGACAAGCTGGACGATCGCGGGCGCTTGATCGTGGAGAGACCGAATCGCAAGCTCGCGCGTCTCGACTTTTGCAGCAAAGGCATGCCCTCCGAACTGGCGACGAAGCGCTATGGCGAGGTCGTTTCCAACATGGCAATGCGCTGATTCTTCTATTGGCCTTCCACCTGCCCGATATGAACGAATCTGCCGCTGGATGGAACTAGTGTGCAGGAGAAGCTCATGGGCCATGAACTGGACGTGCAACGACTGATTGATGCCCCTGTCGATACCGTGTTTCGGTCGCGCATCGATCTCGACACCGAACGTGAGATAAGTCGTATGTATAACCCGACGGCTGATATTTCAGGCGAGGTGCGCGTTGGTGCAAACAGGATCATCGCGTGGGGAACCGAGGACAAGCGATGCCGCGTAACCCAGACCTTTCTTGAGATCGGCGTGAACCGGGTTGTCTATTCAGAGCTTCTCGAGGTACCGCCAAGCCCAGTGTATGTGTCGACAATCACTGAGACTATGCAGCCGCAAGGTGAGAGAACGCTGTTTCAGTTCCATGTCGAGGGATTTCCAACGGCAGAGGAACGTGACATGCACAGTGAAGGGTACAACATCGTCCTCGACCGGCTGCAAGGGTACCTTGCATCGGTTCGTGGCAGCTAGGCCGCTAACACGATATCAATCCCATGCAAGAGCGGACATGCAAACGACGCTCGCGTAGAATAGTCTCCCTAACCAATTAGGAAAATACATGACGGCCGAACGATCATGTTCGGCTCGCACCCGTGTTAGGAGTTACACGTCAAAGGGGAAGACACATGAATATTCAGTTGTCCGACATTAAAGCAGGTCTAGCGTTGGTTCTGCTAGGTCTTGCTTTTGGAGTCGTGATGGGAATCTGGTTTGGAGTAAACGAAGACCTGTTTAAGAATTTCATAGCACAAGGTATCGCGGCTAATCCTGACGTTCACGATGCCAACAGCCAGGACAAGATCTGGCGATATGCGCAACGGGCGCACTTTCATGCCACGGGTATAGCCGCTTTCTCAATCGGCCTGCTGTTGCTGGTAGCTGTTTCAAGCCTGAATCAGATGCTGAAGAAAGTCACAGCCACACTGATGGGACTTGGTTTACTCTATCCATTGGCTTGGTTGTCGATGTTCTTTCTGGCGCCATCGATCGGCCGGGATGCGGCCCACTCGCACGTTATCACGGAGTTATTTACCTTCACCGGAATAGGCTGCTTTATCGTCGGGTTCCTGCTTCTGGTGGCCAATCTATTCTTCGGGTCTCTGCAGGGAGACGGTGACACCTAAAGTCGGCCGGAACACGACAAAGGACAAAGAGGACTCACACCATGTACAAACCGTTCGCCACAGCCATCGTAGCGCTCTCAATCCTGTCATGCTCAACTACTACGCCGCCGGATCAGTCCACTAACGCAAACCCGCTCCGCACGATCGGCAGCGTCGAGCGTCTCGATCCGCGCCTTGACGCGATCGTGCCGGCGGACGCAGTGCTTGAAGTCCTCAGCGACGGCCACCAATGGACGGAAGGGCCGGTCTGGGTCCCGGCGCTGCAGGCGGTGCTCTATTCGGATATCCCGAATAACGCCGTCTACCGATGGCGTGAAGGAGAGTCGGCATCGATCTGGCTGCAGCCATCCGGATACACCGGTCAGACTCCCCGAGGCGGACAGGGCGGATCCAACGGCCTTATCCTGGACGCGGAGGGCAGACTGATATTGGCCCAACACGGTGATCGGCGCATCGCCCGACTGAAGGCACCGTGGGACGCGCCTGCGCCGGTATTCGAGACTCTGGCCGGGAAATACCAGGGGAAGCGCTTCAACTCGCCCAACGACGTGGCGCAGCACAGCAACGGCGACTTCTACTTCACCGACCCACCCTATGGATTAGTGCAGGGCGTTAACGATCCCGAGCGGGAACTCGACATACAGGGAGTCTATCGCCTTGCCACAGATGGCTCTCTGAGCCTGCTGGTGGGTGATCTGTCCCGCCCAAATGGCATCGCCTTCTCACCGGATGAGAACACCCTCTACGTCGCCAACTCGGATGGCAATCAGCCGGTGATTATGGCTTACGACGTCGAATCGGACGGTTCTCTGACAAACGGACGCGTTCTCTTTGAGTCCTGGGGGGACGGTATGGCTGTGGATAACGAGGGCAATGTGTACGTTACGGGGCCGGGAAACGGCGTCATCATCATCAGCCCAGACGGCAAGCATCTGGGGTCGCTCAACACGACGCAGAGAACTGCAAACTGCACGTTTGGCGACGACGGATCCACTCTATACATCACTGCCTCCATGCACTTGTTGCGCATCCGACTGAACGTTAAAGGTGCAGGCTTCTGACGGCTGTGCAGGCTCTAACGAGCCTTTAACGACGCAATAGGGGCAACCACACGATTACCGCCTCCGTGACCCCAGGCGGCAAGATCGGAAGCGACTCCATCAGCATCACCGTGGGGACGCCGCCAGGGGCAACGACCGTAAGCGTTGCTTCGATTAGTTATGCCACTGAAGGTGGGAACAATCGGGGCAAACACCTTTCAGTGACCCTTGCTCTTGTGGGTGACCCGGGTGTTCCAGTCGCTGGCGCCTCCGTTTCGGTCGACTTTTTCCCGTAACGGTTCGCCCGCTGGTTCGAGCAACGGCAAAACAGGGATAAACGGAACGGCAACCTTTACCATAAAGAACGCCCAGGCCGGCACGTACACAACGACAGTCACCGATGTGACGGCCCCGGGACTAACCTGGGAGGTGTTACGCCACCGAACAGTTTTACCAAATGACAAGCAAGGTATGATTGACGGTCTGTACACCATGGCCGTCATGCACCTGCCGCGCTCCCGTCTCAACAGCTGACTTTAAGTCCTGAACTCCTGCACCTCAATCTCAAGTGCTCACAACCTCGATCGCCTTACATCCAAAAGTGATATGCTGGCTCCCCATCAGCGGCACAAGATCGATAGATAGGGGAGATATACTTGAGCAGCGAGATTGATTCCACCTCCCCGCGCCACCTGCGCGGCAAATACGCAATCGTCGGCGTCGGCGAAACCGACTACATGCGCGGATCGGAATGTAGTACTCGAATGCTTGGTACACGAGCGGTCAAGGCAGCCATGGCGGATGCCGGGGTAACATCCGCCGACATCGACGGCATGTTGTCGTACAGCAACAACGACTCCACCTTTTCCACCAGTATCGCCGGCGACCTGGGTATTCGGCTGAACTTCCACATGGATGTCTATGGCGGCGGCTCGAGCATAGAAGCTCTGGTTGGCATCGCCATGGGGGTCATAGAGGCTGGTATGTGCCATAGCGTCGTCATCTACCGCGCCATGAACGGTTACAGCCAAGTGCGGATTGGTGGTAGCGGCCGTAGCGGCGGTGGCTTTATGAATGGCGATAGTCTGTACACTCGAGCCTACGGCCATTCCAGTGCCGCTCACATGTTCGCTCCCACATTTATGCGCCACATGTATGAATACGGAACTACCCCGGAGCAGGTAGCCATGGTGAAGGTTATTCACTCGGAACACGCTACCAACAACCCCAAGGCGTATTACCGGCAACGACTCAACGTCGATGACGTCATCGGCAGCCGCATGATCTGCAAGCCCGTGCACCTGCTCGACTGTTGTGTCGAGACCGACAACGGCACAGCAATTATCGTCACCAGCACCGAGCGTGCTCGCGACCTGAAGCAGACGCCTACCGTCGTCCAGTCAGTTGTTGGCCGTTGCTGTAAGCCGCGTACCGACATGCATTATCAGTCCGGCCCAATCTCAACTGTGGCGGGACACTATGCCAAGGAGATTCTCTGGCCGAACGCCGGCGTAGGACCGGCAGAGATTGATGTAACCGGCGCATACGACGCGTTCACCTTCACTACGATGCTGCAGCTCGAGGATTACGGTTTCTGCAAGAAAGGAGAAGGCGGGGAGTACGTCAGTTCCGGAATCATGCGTCTCGGTGGTGCCAGGCCCAACAATACCAGCGGGGGGCAACTGTGCGAAGGCTATACGCACGGGATTAACCTTGTCATTGAGAATGTCCGCCAATTGCGCCGTGACGTAGACGACAGTTGCCCCACAGATGCCGAAGGCCGTCGTCAGCACACGTACAACTATGCTGAAGGCGGATGTCGACAGGTAAAGGACTGCGAACTGACCGCTAATCTGGGTTGGGGCACGCCGGGCTATGGCTCAGCAATGGTCTTGGCGAGAGGAACATAAACATGCCGCTCGAAGGTGAATACCTCGGTATGCGGATTCGAATCGACGATCTCGATCGTGACAATCAGACTTTCTATCGTTTCTGCGGCGCAGGCGAATTGCGACTCCAGCAATGCAGCGCATGTCACCTGAAGCGGTTTCCCCCTACGACGGCATGCCCCTTCTGTTCTGCGCTCGAGTGTACCTGGGAAACGGTCGAAGGACGCGGCACACTTTATTCTTACGGCGAGATCCACCACGCCATCATGCCGGTGTTTCGCGAATTCTCACCCTACCTTCTGTTACTGGTGGAGTTGAACGAACAGCGTAACGAACCGAGGGACTATGACGGGCTTAGGATGAACGGCAATCTGGTTACTGCCGACGGCACCATGGCCCCACAGGAACTGGTGACAGCCGTTGGCATCGGCACCCAGTTGCGGGTCGTCTTCAAACAGGTCGGCGAGAGCATCGCCCTACCTTTCTGGACGATCGACGAGGATGCGGAACAACCCGAAACTGTCTGGCGATATCCAGGGGAGTGAACGTCCACATGGAAGGCGTCGGTATCCGCACCACTGTTTGCATCAATTGAGTGCACTTTGATATTCTCCGATGGTTCATACGAATTCTCCACCGGCATCCTGCTGCCGGTCAGACACCCTTGTTAGAGTGGACAGCATGATGAAGAGAATCGCCGCGTGCGACTTGGGGAAGGCCTCCGCAAGTTTTGTACTCGCAACGGTAACGGATGATGGCTCGGTCAACATCGATGACTCGCACTATCAATTGCACGACGGCCACCCACTCGATCTGTTTGCACAGTGGTACGTGGACAGCGACGTAGCTTCCTGTGCCTTACTTGCGGCAACGGGAATCTATGCCGACGACCTGACCGATCCGGTCGTGATTCTGCCTGAAGATTCGTGCCAGCAAGCTGCGCTCGAATTGCAGTCGGAGCTTGAGGATACACTCAACCTGGTCAGTATCGGCGCTCGAGGCTATGGCGTGCTCAGCAGACGGCCCCTTGAAACCAGCAGTCATGATGGCGGGGAGTTCCTCTACCAGTATCTGGAGAATGACAAATGCTCGTCCGGCACCGGCGAGAACATCCAGAAGATCACAGCTCGGTTTGGACTTCCCATCCAGAACGCTGACGAGCTTGCGCTGGCGGCTGACGAGAGCATTCCCATCACAGCACGCTGTTCCGTCTTCGCAAAAACCGAGATGACCCATTTCGCCAACCAGGGCAGGCCGACCGGAAATCTATTCAAGGGCTACTTTGCTTCAGTGGCACGCAACACCAAGGCGCTGCTTGCACGCAATCATGTAGACGGTCCGGTGTATCTCACCGGTGGCCCGTCGCAGATCAAGTCCTTCGTCAGTTCCTTCGAGGAGCTGCTCGGACATGAAGTGCGGTCACCTGCCCATTCCACTTGCTTTGAAGCGGTTGGTGCGGCGGCGATCGCCGCCGAACAGTTGACTGGCAAAGCTCTCATCCGATTACCTGCGGACCCGCAGGATTTAATCAGCATAAGCGGAGAGCGCTTCTCCGAACTCAAAGCGGCGACCGCCTGGCAGAAACAGGTCACCATGATGAGCGGTGCATCTGACGACCCCATCGCAGCGGAGCAACCCGCCATACTCGGTCTGGATCTCGGTTCGACAGGGGCAAAGGCGGTACTGACTTCGGTGAAAACAGGTCAACCGGTGCTGAACATCTATGACCAGACCCGAGGCAATCCAGTGGATGCGGCGCGGCGCCTTGTCGCGTCCATTCTGCAACGGGTTACTCCCGACATTCGTGCCATCGGCGTGACGGGGTCGGGGCGCGAGGCGGTCGCTACACTGCTGCGAACGGTTTTTCCGGAGTCCGAACAGATCACTGTGCTCAACGAAATCGTCGCCCATGCCACCGCTGCCATTCGATGCGACCCGGATGAGGGCGCGGACCTTTCCGTCGTCGAGATTGGCGGGCAAGACGCGAAGTATATTCGTATTCAGGACGGCCGCATTGTCGAGAGCGACATGAACAAGGCGTGTAGCGCCGGAACCGGCTCCTTCCTCGAAGAACAGGCCGTATTCTACGACGTGACCGACATTGAAGAGTTCATCCAGCTCGCATCGAGCGCGACGCGCCCACCGGATCTCGGTCAGATGTGTACCGTCTATGTCGCAGACGCGGGTTCACGGGCGCTGAAGGAGGGCTTCGGTCTTGACGATATCTTTGCCGGGTTCCAGTACTCGGTGATTCACAATTATCTGAACAGAGTCATGGGTCAGCGAACACTAGGTGGGAAGATCTTCTTCCAAGGCAAGCCCGCCTCCAACCCATCGTTAGCTTGGACGCTTGCTGCTGTTTCCGGACGCGAAATCATCGTACCACCCAATCCAGGTGCGATGGGTGCCTGGGGGATCGGACTGTGCGCTACATACCAGACGGGCCAGAAGGCGCTACACGTCGCCCCTAAACTTGATGTGGCGGCAATCCTTGCGGCGGAAATCACGGACCGTTCCGAGTTTCAATGTAACGACCCAAAGTGCCAGACCTTGTGCCCCATCGAGCGCACTACGATCACTGTGGACGGCCAATCGAGGGAGGCCCTTTCCGGCGGGGCATGTCCGAAGTTCGAAGTGTCTACCAAGGCCCAGCCCAAGCTCGACAAGGAAGCCCCTAACCCTTTCGAGCGACGCAAAGCCTTGATCGAGAGTTTCATTCGCTCCGATTCGGAAAGACCGGTGACAGCAATTCCCCAGATCGGTGCGCTGAGTGGCCACATTCCCTGGCTCGCGACCTTCGTCCATGAGCTAGGCTTCGCCGTAGAACTGCTCCGGTCGAAGTCCTCATCCCTCGCCCTGGGTGAACAGTTGAGTAATAGCTTCGACAGTTGTGGGCCGGTCAAGATTGCACACGCCGTATGCGACACGAGTGCCCAGCGACTCTTCCTGCCGAAGATCCTCAGCATTGCTGATCCTCAAGGTTCCGGGGGTCAAACCTGTGTGAGTGAGCAGGCACTACCAGAGATGATCGAACAATCGCTGAAGTCACGGGGCAAGGACGTCAAGGTGATACGGCCACGTCTTTCGTTCGCCGACGGTTTTGACAGCCCTGAATTACTTGCCAATCTGATGGAGATTGCAGGTGACCTCGGCGTCGATCCGGATCGCATCGGCAAAGCCGCTGAAGTCGCCGGTCGTGCCCAGATACAGTATGAAGAGGGCCTAGCCGGCATCGGTCAGGAAGCACTCGATTATGCGCGAGCACATGACCTTCCCAGCGTAGTCCTATGTGGCCACATTCACGTCGTCAGTGATCCGTCCATCAATGCGAATATTCCGCTGCTGCTACGTCAGAACGGCGCCATGGCAATACCGATGGACTGCTTGCCGATCGCGAATGATTCGGCAACCATTGAAAAGATCTACTGGGGAGACGATCGCCGTTACTTGCGTGCGGCCGTCGCGGCACGGCAGTCGGCGGATGTCTTCCCGCTGCTGCTGGCTTCCTTTGGCTGTGGACCTTGTTCGTTCACCGAACAGATCTTCCAGGCCTTGCTCGAAGGCTATCCACATACCATCCTTGAGAGTGATGGTCACGGTGGTGCGGCCGGCTTCGTGACTCGCATCCAGGCGTTCCTCCAGGCCGTACGTCAGTTCATCGCACAGAATGACAGTGTTCCTGCTTGCGGCGGTGAGAAGATGCGATCCTACCTTGACCCGCTGGGCGCCGCCGGCGAACAACTCAGCCGCGATGCCCTGCACGTACTGCTTAGCGCCGGCGAATCCATGGGCGAGACCTTTGCAGCGGTGTACCGTTCGTTTGGATACGATGCCGTGGCAGCGCCCGCGCTTTCCGAGGTTTCGATCCGCTATGGCAAAGAGGATTGCTCCGGCAAGGAGTGTATGTCCTACCAGCACCTGTGGGGTGCGTTTCGCGAGTATCTCGAGAACAACCCCCCGCAGCGAGAGACCCGGCTCATGCAATTAACCGGAAGCTTTTGCCGCGCCGGGGTGTACGAGTACAAGGACAGAATGTCCATCGACAAGATGGGGTTGAGCGACAAAGTCTCCGTCGTCAGCCTGAGCTTCGGCTCGGATCCAGCGATGATCGTGTTGATGTGGGCCGGACTCACCGCACTGGACATTCTTCGGCAGTGTCATCTCTACCACCTTGCCGTGCAATCACATCCAGGCGAGTCTGACGAACTCTTTCACGCAAATGTAGAGGAACTCATTCGCATCCTCGAAGTACCCATGCCCGAAGGGGAGGACCCGTGGGCAGTCGGTGCGGACAGAAAGCGGAAGTTGGCAGCGGCTGTCGTTACCGCCGCACAACAGTTTGTCGAGGCTGAAAAGAGGGCGAAGCCGCGAGATGACTTGCGCACTGTCTTCGCCACCGGGGACATCATGGCGCGCTGCAACGATGAGGCGAATTCCGGTCTCTACTACGAAATGAGCAAGCGCGGCCTGCGCATCGTGGTCGATCCGCTGATGGACTTCTTCGAGTTCATCATGCGCAGGCATACCAGACAGATGCCGCCGGAATTCCTGGAGCTGCTATCCGGCACGAGACGCGAATTATACGCCGCGGTGGGTGACATTCTGCCGTGGCTGCCACATCCGCAGGTCGAGGCGGCGCTACAGAGGGGGGACGAAATCATAGACTCTGCCACGGTAGGTGCGAGCCCGATTGAGGTTGGCGCCGTGCTGCACAATTGGGAGACGGGGCGTTACGATGGTGTGGTGATGGTCAGTTGCTGGGGGTGCGACAACAGCCTGATCTCCGAGAGCCTGCTGCGTCACAGAAAAGAGATTCCGTTCTATTTCTACTACGACGACGGAACGCCGCTGGATGACCGTCGCGTTCACAGCTTCGCCTATCGGCTTCAGCGCAATGCCAGGCCGAAGGAATCCGTGCAGGCGTAACCCGGGCAGGGCGCTGGCTTGCAGCGCTCGCGCTGAACAATCCTATCCGCTAGCTGATCAATTGTGACCAGACCGTGGATCAGAGTACTGCTAGAATACAGTTCTGGCAGGCAATGAGTGGACCCGTGCAAACAGCAAAGCATGATGATATCGGCGAGATGGTCTCCCTATTGGAGGAGGCCCACCGCGACCTGGCGCGTCACTGGTTAGGCGATGACTTCGTAATCGAACTGCTCCTGGCAAGCGTGATCGCCAAGGGTCATGTGCTGGTGGTGGACGTTCCCGGGGTCGGCAAGACCACGCTGGCGAAGAGCATCGCGCAGATCCTCGGCCTGCATTTTAGTCGCATACAGTTCACCAACGACATTCTGCCCGCGGATATCCTGGGCGGCAGTATCTATAACCCTGCCGAGGCGAGCTTTTCATTCTCACCAGGCCCCATATTCACCGACTTCTTGTTGGCAGATGAAATCAACCGCGCACCTACGCGAAGCCAATCGGCTTTCCTGCAGGCGATGGAAGAGGGCTACGTCGCCGCAGACGGCGTTAATCATCCCCTGTCTGAGCTGTTTACGGTGATCGCCACACAAAATCCCATCGATTTCGACAGTACCAATCCGTTGCCCGAAGCACAGCTCGATCGATTCCTCACCTCCATCAGCTTGGGTTACCCTGATGTTGAGTCGGAACTACACCTGCTCAACGACTACGCTGCCACAGCGGGCCATGATCCTGCTCCGGTGCTTACCAGGGAAATAGTCATGCGCTTGCGGCAAGCCTGTGAAGATGTCTTTCTGCATCCGGACCTCGCTCGCTACATCATCGACATCGCGAGGGAGAGTCGGGAGGACCCACGAGTCAGACTGGGGATCTCACCCCGAGGGTCCATGCACCTGGCTAACGCCTGCAAGGCCTTCGCCCTGGTCAAGGGCAGGCGCCAGGTGCTTGCGGAAGATATCCAGCGTCTCATGCCGTGCGTGTGGGATCATCGCATCTTGCCACGCCATGGCAGGGATCACGACAGCGCCCATGCCCATGAGATCCTGCAGGAGATCCTGGTGAGGATTCCGGTACCCAGATAGTCTTACTGACCAGACGCGACCATCAAGGCCTCGCCCATGGACGACAACCAACTGTGATTCCCCAGCATGTCTGAACTGGCTGACCGGCCGCTGCGCCTATCCGATGAACCGGTCTTCCTGCATTGGTGGCGATTGCTACGCTGGCTTCTAAACCTGCGCATGGTTCCACGCTGGAATGAGCAGTTCGCCCGACTCTTGACGCGAGTTTACCGGCGCTTCTTCTACGACGGACTAACTAGAGTCGGAAAGATCTCCCTGCTCTGCTCCATGCTCATCTTTCTGTTTAGCTATAGGCAAGGAAGCGACTTTCTATTACTCACCGCAGCTTTCGGCATGACGTTATTGCTGTGGAGTCTGCTACTCGGATTCGTCTACCGACCCAGGGTAACTCTGCAGCCGGATACCCCGAGCACCGCGGTAGCAGGCCAGCCCCTTATTTCACAGATAAGAGTAACCAATGAGAGTCGCCGCGGGCTCTATAACTTTGCCATTAGGGAAATGGTTGTACCGTACGGTCGTTGGCCGGTGGAAGGTTCGCGGCCACACCAGATGGCTCTGCCAACCGGGCAGCAGACGAGCGTGGCTGTAAGTTTCGAACCACAGAAACGGGGCGTCCTGACGCTATCCGGTCTGGCAGTTCAGAGTTACTTCCCCTTCTTTCTGACCCGATTTACCGTACGAGTCGAAGCACCAAGGGATGTTTACGTACTGCCGCCGACGCTGCCGACATCCCTGCCATCACTGCGCCATATCGCCGAGCAGGCAGGCAAACGCCTGACCCTCGGTTCCGATAACTCGCGCAAGGGACCGTCGCTCGAATACGCTTTCTCGAGGCAGTATCAGACCGGGGACTCCCTGCGTCGGCTTGATCATAGAGCCGGCAGCAGAATCGGCGAGCCCATGAGCAAAGTTTTTGAAGGCAGCGATGAGATTCGTCGCGACAAGGTTTACCTGATGGTCGATCTGAGCCTTCTGTCATTCGAACGCTGGCAAAGACGACCACGCAGTGAAACGTCCCTGGATAGACGTCTTGCGTTGGCCGTGGAACTGGGTTTGTTGGCACAGAATGAAGGTTTTCGTCTGGTTGCTCTCGCCACCGGCAGGGAGTGGCACGTCCTGGATAACAGACTGGAGTTCTATCGGCAAATCGCCTCGTGCGAGCCGCAACGCGGTGACAGCGGCAATTCAATTCCAGACACGGTTTTGGCGGACGATGGTCTCCATATCGTCGTTGTTGGGCGCTGGACGGATGCAGTAAGGAACCTGGTAGATCGATGGCAACGGGCGGGAATTCTGGTGCTGGTGTTCCTTTTGGCAGAATCGTCCGATGATACCGGCACACTACCGGTGGGGGATCAGTATCTTGAAATCCAGCCCAACGAAGGAACGGGCTGATGTCATTGAGCACTCTGTCCCTGGCACTGTTTCTAGCGCTGCACTCATTGCATCTGGGACTCGCCATGCAGCTACCCCTCGTTACCTGGATCGGGGGTGGCGCGGCTCTGCTGGCCAGCTTGAGATTGGTAACCGTAGAGCGACCAACCCGGGGGCTTGTCTTCGTGCTGCTGGCAGTTGGTGCAATAGGCGGCAGCCAGGTATTGGAAGACTGGGCCGTGGAGGGATCCTGGCCGCAGACGAGCGGCTTAAGCGGCGGACTGGTCCTGGCCCTGCTCTCCTATCAGTTGTGGTTATTTGCCGCACGCGCTAAGACCAATTCCGAGGTCGTGCTCGATTCCGACACACAAACCATACTCGCACTTGGTCTGCCATTGACACTGTTGATCTCACCACCGGAAAGCACGGTCGTCTTCTTGTTCGGTACGCCCGTTGCCCTCATCACCGTCGGGATATTACTGCTTGCCTCGATCGCACTTCTGGCCGATCGCTGCGCCGGGCTTTTGATGTCGCGCCTCGCGCTGCTCCTGCCACTGGCGCTACTTACTCCCGTAGTGACCGTGCTGCTGGAGTCGGGGCAAGGGCCAATTATCGAGGCACTCGGAGACCTGCTCCCCACGCCACGTCAGAGAACTCGGACCGGCTTCTCACCCTATCAACAGCTAAGCCCGTCGGTGTTCCTCCGACCAACGAATAGAGCAGTCATGCGCATCGAAACTGACTCACTGCCGAGCGCTTATCTGGTGGGCAATCGTCTTGTCCGGCTGGATGAGGATCTGCGCTGGCAACCCTCGAATCGACGGCAAGATTCGCCCGTTGTTCCGGATGCCGAGGGCCTGACCACTGGCGAGTGGCGCTACGAAATCGACAATCACCACTTCAGCCGAGGTACCACTACGCGCAAGAGCCTGGTCGTTCGCAGCCTAAGTAACGACAACTATATTTTCGTCAGTCCGGGTACGCGTCATGTGACCGGCAGATTTGCGGCGATGGTTGAAAGCGTTGCCGGTGTCTGGACAGTCGCCTTCGAGCGCGGAGCGGACCGGCGCTGGCAATTCGAGTCGGGCGGAGATCCGCTTCCGGACAGCATCGACGAGGAAAATCTTGAGCTACCTGGGTTTTGGGATGCTGCCTTGCAGGCGAAAAGCAGCGGATTTGTCGCACCACGGCGTCAGCAAACGGTTGACAACCTGCTGCTGCACTTCCGGGGAAGGCGCTATTCTCTGCGCACTGACTTTGATTCCAAAAAACCGTTTCACGACTTTTTCCTCAATGACAAGGCGGGTTATTGTTTCTGGTTTGCCACAGCGACAACTCTTGCGCTACGCGCCAATGGGATTCCAAGTCGTTTGGTTGGCGGTTACGCAATTCACGAACGACTGTCTTCGCGTTTGTATCTGGTGCGTCAGCGCGACGCCCACAGTTGGGTGGAGTGGCAGGACAAAAGCGGCTACTGGCACACCATCGATCCCACACCAGCAACTATCGTCACGTTTTTCGATGGCTATGGCTCCTCCATTCTCAGCAACTGGTATCACAATCTCGCCGGCCACTGGGAGATCCTGATCGACAGCATATTAGCCGACGCACTGATGGCCAATCTCGTACGCTATGGCGGATTGCTGATCCTGGTGTTTCTGTTCATTAGGGAGTACCGCAGGATACGGGGCGAGCAAGCCATGGTCGATGGCAGGTCGCTGCAATGGCAGCAGCTCTGGCAACGATTCCTGAGCATGTCGAACCTGCCCACCCAAGCTTCCTGGACGGTGTTGACCTATGTCGACAACCTGCCCGCCGACTGGCCTTCGGAACGCAAATCTGCAGTCAGAAAATTCCTTGAGGTTTACAACCTGCTGCGGTTCTCAGACCACGATGGTCAGGCTGTCAGGACTGTGGAAAAAGCGCTGCAAGAGTGTTCAGAGGCCATTCGAAGCCAGTGACAAGCGTTTCGCCGAGATCGCTGTGCTCAACGGGCCTTTAAACCACAGCGCTAAGTCGTCGGCCGCACCACCCGGACGTTCCGTGCTGCGAATGGCCATCCTGTCACCGTCCTGCATAAGAAAGGCCGTGAGCAGCTGAAGAATCCAATACTGTCCCATCAACTACACTGTATAGGATGAACGTCCAAAGACGAACGACGAACAACGCACGCATCGAGAGCTGGATGGCCAGACTATCCACGCAGAAGTTACCAGCGTTCGCTCATACGGCACGATCACTCGCTTACGTCTCCAGGGATGACGACAGTTCAGCGGACGATCTTTCCAACATCATCCTGCACGATACCGCGATGACCGCTCGCATACTACGGGTCGCGAACAGTGTGCATTACAATCCCACCGGTGTAGCCATCGAAACTGTCAGCTACGCCACCGTCGTTCTGGGTTTCGAGCAGGTCCGCAATCTTGCGCTCACCATTTCGATGATTGATACGGTATTGGGTGTAGAACCAAAGAAACAGATTCAAAACGAAATGGTATGTGGATACCACGCTGCCGTTCAGGCGCAACGTCTTGTACAGGAGTCGGACCGGACCAAACTGGAATCGGTCTATATCGGCGGCCTATTGCACCGTCTCGGGCCCATCATGTTCTGGTGTTTCCCGTTTGGCCAGGGGGACGCGTTGCTCGAGGCTTACGATGAATCTGAGGACCGTTGGCAGGCAGAGCGTTCGGTGCTTGGCTTCACTCTCGATGATTTGACGGCTGCATTGGTTTCAGAGTGGAAGCTGAGTGCAATGCTGGAGCAAGCCCTGGGATCAGAAGCGTCAAGACATGAAGACGAGAGTGTGATATCCATCGGCTCAGGAATCGCTGACAATATTGACAAGGGGTGGGAGTCTGACGTTATTGGACGCAAGATCGATGCAGCCAGAAAGTATCTCAATGTCAGTCCAACAAAAGCGAGAAATCACGTCTACGAAAGTGCCCGTATTGCCACAGAAGGGCTTCAGTCCTTCGGCTTTCCGCAGACTTATGATCTATTGCCTCCAAAGAACGAAAGTGAATCAGAAGCAGAGAGTTCACGGGATGATAATTCCGAGCTGGAACTCAGAATCGTGCGTCAGCTGACTCACATGCTCAGTGGCAACGTGGATATCAATCGCGTTCTGATGGCGGCGCTGGAAGGAATCTACAGGGTTCTGAATGCCGACCAGGTTGTTTTTGCAGTGATCAATCCTAAGACATCTACACTGCAGGTTAAACTCATGATAGGCAAACGACGAGATGCCATCATCAATGGGGAGAACAAAGAACACTCGACCGGAACATGTCTAAAGCAGATATTTGCGAGTACGCGACCAGAATGGATGACGCCGGCAAAGATACATGAATTTGACAGAGACGACCTTGACCCACTGATAAATCAGCTCGGTGCGGCCGAGTTTTTCATTAATCCGGTATCGGTTCAAGGCCGACCAATCGGTGTCATTTACGCGGACAGATACGCGCACCAGGTTCCCTTCACGCAAAAAGATCTGGATAGCTTTAGTCACCTTGCTGAACATGCCACACTGTCCTTCAAGGTGTTGGCCAAACAGAAACCAGAAAGGGGACCCGTGAACCGTGATCGGGCTTGATGTAGGTGGCAACCGCTTCGACACCCGCAAACATGTCCCGGACCTCACCTTCGCCGGCCGCGGCGGTAACAGACAATACTGCCCCTCTTCAGCGTAATGCCAGGCAGAAAGAACCGGCGCCGGCGTGATCTAGGAACGGCGCTAGAACAGAAACACCGTTGTCGGCAAGCTAGTAGTCCTCATCGAATTGGACCCGAATATTGGTGACTTCTGTCAGTTGGTTGACCATCCTCATGAGCTCGTCTTTCCAAGTGATATCAAGTCCAAAGCGTGCGAGTATTGCCTGGTAACCAGGATGCTCTTCCACCTGTTTTGAAATCGACTGGGGCAGAACTCGATGCAAATTGACACGAAGGGAGAAGGTTGCCGTGCCGCGGCGATAGGCCTCCTCCATGTGTTCAATACCCCTGTCAATATCACCCAGTAGGAAACAACCCCAATACTTGTAGATGGGAGGAAGGTTCTTTCTCTTCTCCAGCCAGGCGAAGTAAGCCTTGGCTGCATCCACCTCCCGGCGCCAGTACAGCTGGTAGAACTGCGGAAAATTGCGTGGCAGGACCTTTGCGAGAATCTCAAGATCCTTCTCTGCCTGTTCATATTGTCCGGTGCGACTGTAGAGCAACGCTCGTTCACCAACGGCGATGGTACTGTCCGGTTCCGATGCGATGCGCTCACTGCATACGTCTATAGCTCGATCGAAACGTCCAAGACAAGCCAGCACGTTGCCCAATGCGTTTTGTGCGTAGCCGTCATCCGCCGTCGTCAAATAGGTCTCCAGGAATTTCACGGCGCCGTTAAAAAGGCCAGCAGCGGCCATACACAAACCGAGTTGCCGGTACGCAAACGATCGCCACTCGGGATCGGGATTACGAATCTTCTCGCAGGCTTCCATCGCCAGCTGTTTCTGATCGGGTCGGGTTTCAAGGTCGATATTTCGGAAAACAGCGATCCAGGGCATAGGAGGGATGAATCCTCCCTCTCTGGCACGGTTGGCGGCTTCTTCTGCTTTCGGTCCCAGCTCTTCTCGGGGTACGCCGAACAGGTTCATAAGTTGAGTGTAACAAGAGATCATCTCCCAGGAAGCTCTGCCAAATCCGGGGTCCAGCTGTATCGCCTGTTGAAACAGATCGATTGCGTGTTCAAGATCTCGTCGGGTCACTTTGCCCCGTTGGTGTAGACCGGTTAGAAAAATGTCATAGGCAGAAGTATTCTTCGTCCCCACATCTATCAACGGTTCCTTTGTGTCAGCAGAAAACTCGACTCTGAGTGCTTCGATCACCTGCCGTGCTACATCGTCCTGCAGGTCAAACATATCATCCAGTGTTCCCTCGTATTTCTCAGACCAGAGATTGCTTTCGCTTTTGACCTCATCCAACCGTACCGTCACGCGTACTCGATTTCCCACTTTCTGCACGCTTCCGCTCAGGATGGTCTCTACGGCTAGCTCCGATCCCATTTCTCTGAGATGACTGTCTCGATTCTTGTATCTGAAGGACGCCAGCTGTGATGCAACTCTCAATCCTTTGACTTTCGATAGACCGGTAATCAGTTCTTCCGAGATACCATCGCACAGATATTCGTTGGCGGGGTCATCGCTCCTGTTCACCAATGGGAGAATTGCAGTCGACTTCTCATCAGATTCTGTGTCACGAGGTGGCCCCTTGATAGGAATCGCTACCGGCTCCAAAACACTTGGCAGCAAAGACCGCAAACTGTCTGCCAGCTTGGTCCGATAAGCCGGCTGTGAATGGTCACTGCGTATGATCGCCTGCATGTCACTCAGACTCAGTTCGAGCCCTACCGGTAGGACCGTAGCTTCCAGGTGGACAGGCAGAATCTTACGTTCTCTCGACAAGCAGAAATTCACTTCTTTCACGCAGTTGGAGGAATCTACCGACCGGGGCGTCACAAAATACAGGAATACCTTGCACTGGGTCAGAGCCAGCGCCACCTCATCCCGCCAGGTTGAACCGGGATTGATGCCCTCGTCATACCATATGTTGAAGCCCTGGTCTCTCAGATGGGAGATTTCTGGAAACACAAGTGCCGCGTCATCATGGGCGTAGCTCACGAATATATAGGGATCATCGCCTTTGTATGCAGGGAATGGTCTTTCCATACTCAATAAGCTTCGTCCAGCTGCACATGAATGCCCGTGACATCGGTCAGCTCGTTGGCTATCTGCATCAGTTCATCGCGCCAGGCATCGTCGATTCCGAACTCCTTGAGAATTGCCTGGAAGCGGGGATGCCGCTCCACCTGCTCCCAGATTGACTGGGGTAGCACACGGCGCAAGGTCGTGTTGAGGTCAATTGGTGCGCCTCTCCTGCTGATGTCCTCTTCGATGTAATCCAATCCTCTCTCTGCCTCTCCCAGCAGAAAGCAGCCCCAGTATTTGAGAAGCAAGAGCAGGTTCTTTCTTGGCTCGAGCCAATCGAAATAGGCTCTGGCCGCGTCCAATTCCCGATGCCAGTAAAGGTGGTAGAACTGAGGAAAATTGCGAGGGAACACCTGACCGAAAGTCGCCAGATCCTGCTCGGCTTTCTCGTACTGCCCCGTGCGGCTATAGAGCATGGCGCGCTCCCCGACTGAGTTCGGGCTATCCGGATGTGCCGCGATGTACTCGGTCCACAGATCGATGGCTTTATCGAAAAGTCCGAGACCGGACAGTATATCTATGTACCTCATTATGAGTGGCGGTCCGCCAAGTTCACGCTCTGGTGCCGTGTCCAGACAGGGCTCCAGGTAAGCAAGGGCCCCGTGTAAGAGACCTGCCTTCGCAAGATACAGACCCATTTGTCGATACCCGAACAATCCCCATTCGGAATCTGGATCGCGTATCCACCCGCACGCTTCCAGCGCCAACTGCCTATGGTCGGGACGGGTATCAGGACGGATTTGTCGCTCGACCTCAATCCAGGGATAGGGAGGAACGAAACCGACCTCTCGAGCCCGGGTAGCTGCTGCATCCGCAAGCCCGGTCAGCTCCTCACGCGTCATCCCGAACACATCCATGAGCCTCAGATAGCACCAGCATAGGGACCAGTGCGCCCGCCCAAAGGCAGGATCCAAGTCGACGGCCTGGCGAAAATGATCCCTGGCCTGTTCAACGCCCTGGCGCGTGAGCTGAATTGATTCGTGCATGCCCAGCAAATATGCGTTGTAGGCGTTTTTATTGTGCGTGCCCAAGTCGATCAACTGGACTTGCTCATGGGCACCTAACTCTATTCTCAGTGCTGCGACCACCTGCTGCGCCACATCGTCCTGCAACTCAAAGACGTCATCCAACTCCCTGTCATATCTCTCGGACCAGAGCGTGGAGCCGTCTGTCACCTGGTCCAACCTGAAGCTGACGCGAATGCGACTCCCGGACTTCTGAATACTGCCGCTCAAGATCCCTTCAACATTGAGCCTATCACCGACAATTCTCACATCGAGATTATGATTCTTAAACGCAGATGCCGACGTTACTCGCAATCCATCCACCTGCGAGAGACCCCTGACGAGTTCCTCGGAGATTCCATCACACAAGTATTCATTGTCCGGATCATTGCTTCGGTTCACCAATGGCAATACCGCTATCGATTTCTCTTCAGATTCAGTTGCCTTGGTTGCTTCGTCAACCGGAATCGCAATCGGCTCAATTGCGCTCGGCAACAATGACTGAAGGCTATCAGACAGCTTCTTATGATACGACGCTGCAGCAAGATCAGCTCGAACGATCGCTTGCTTGGCACTCAAACTAAGTTCAAGCCCCAGGGGTAGCTCCGTGGGCTCCAGGTGGACAGACAGAATCTTCCTTTCCCTGGAGAGGCAGAAATTCACTTCATTTACGCAGTTTGTTGAAGCAACCGATCTTGGCGTGACGAAGAAGAGAAACACTTTGCACTGGGTCAGCGCCAGGGCTACCTCGTCCCGCCAGGTTGAGCCGGGACTGATTCCCTCGTCATACCATATGTTGAAACCCTGGTCTCTCAACTGGGTGATTTCGGGAAACACAAGTGCTGCGTCATCGTGAGCGTAGCTCACGAAGATGTAAGGATCATCGCCTGCGTACGCTGGAAAAGGTCGTTCCATCGGCTATGTCTGTCTGACGCGGAATATCAAGGCTGCGCCGAAAACGCCTTGAAATCAAGTACAGCGCCAGCAGGACAGCACTGCCAACAGCACGCAATTGGCAGGCCAACGTCTCTATTGTGAGACTTTACTTTACCCCTGGAACGCAAGAGGCGCAGGCTTCAAAAAACGCACGACTAAGTGGTTGGCCGTACTTCCTGACCGTCATTCAGTCGTTCCATGCCGCGAATAGCGACCCGGTCGCCAACCTGCAGGTCGCCATCTACAGCGACCAGGTGTCCCCTCCCTTCACCCAGCGTGACGGACACTCTACGGGCGTGATTGTCCTCATCGACCAGCACGACATAGTTGCCTTCCCGGCGCAGTACAACTGCATCGCGGGGTACTACCAGTGATTTCCCCTGCTGGTTGAGAGGGACTGTTACTTCGGCGAACTGACCGTCCAGTACTTTATCGACTCTTTCCGCCGGTACGTCAATCAGCGCTTCGAACGTCTGGGAGGACTCGTTACCGGCGTGAACGATGGTCTGCAGGTTACCGTCGAACTGCATCCGGTTGATCTCTACCGAAAGCAGACTGCCGACCCGCAGACGACTTCGATAAGTGACCGGTACCGCTATGCGCACCTGCAGATGTCCGGTATCCACCACCCTTGCGATCGATTCACCCCGCCGGGCGAATTCGCCGGACTGTTTGAGCCGCTCCGCAACGATGCCCGCTACCGGCGAGATGATCTTGCAGCGCGTCAACTCTTCGTCGATCTGTTCGACTCTGGCTTCTGCGATGGCCAGGTCATTGCCGGCAAGATCGCGACGGGAAACCATCTCGGCAAGTTGAGTTTCGGAAGCGAGGTTGGATTCACGCAGATGCGTCAAGCGGTCCACTTCTCCGCTGAGGAATTGCAGGTTGATCTTGGCACGCTGCGCGAGTAAAAGTTGTTCACTCCTCCGGAGTTGCAGCGCAGCGTCATCCACCGTCGCGATCACACCATTCGCACGTACCGCACTACCTTGTTCAACGACCCACTTGAGTTCGCCCTCAACAGTGGAAGAGAGCAACACGTCACTGCGACTCTGCACAATTCCCGTAACCGGTAGCATCTGGCCAACCACAATCTCCTCGACGGCCCTCACCACTACCGCTGCTGCATCGGACGCATAGGTCACTTGACACCAGCCAACCAGCAGAACAATCTGAAGACCCTTTATCGCTAACTTCATCATCTTAACCACCTGTTGAACCCTGCAAATCAAACTGTACTGAATCCACCCTTCGGCTTTGCCACTGCAACCTCAATAGACTCGGCAGGAGCAGCAGCGTAAAGATTGCGCAAGCGGACATGCCACCCACAATCACCGTCGCCAACCCACGATAGATCTCCGAGCCGACACCGGGTATCAGCATCAGCGGCATCATGCCGAAGATACTGGTAAGAGAACTCATAAAGATGGGTCGTGCCCGGAACCGAATCGCCTGCTCTACCGCGTCGCGCCGATTCATACCCTCGCGCTCCGCGCGACGCGTCTGATCCACCAGCAAGATGGCGTTGTTGACCACCAGTCCCAACAGAATGATGAAGCCGATCATGGTCAGCAGATCCAGAGACTGGTAGCTAATCAAGTTCAACAAGGCAAGGCTGGTCAAGCCACCTGCCAGTGCGATCGGCATGACCAGTAGCACCAGCAGACTGTCGCGAATGGATTTGAACAGCGCCGCCATGATCATAAACAGAATAACCAGCGCCAAAAGGAAGTTTCGCGACACTTCGCTTAGCGCCTGCGCCAATCTGTCAGCATTGCCGCGGTATTTCACCGTCGCATCAGGCGGCAAGACAGCTTTGAGAGCCGGCGTCGCTTCTGTCTGAAGCTTCTCGATCGCTTCCTCCAAAGTCACATGCTCCGGTGGTAACACGCTAAGCGTTACCGTGCGCTGGCCGTCCACGCGCTGCAGTTGAGTCGGGCCTACGGTTCGCTCGATATCCACCAGGTCTCCGATGGTCTGCACTCCGGCAAAAGGCGTGGCGACAGGCAGTGATCGAAGCTCTTCCGGTGACTGCCAGGAAGCGGTTCTGAGGATCATGTCGAGGCGTTTGTTGCCGTCGAAGTATTCACCCACGAAGAGCCCTCCGGTGTATGCCCGAACGACGCTGCCAACGGTAGCCCGATCCAGTCCCGCCGTACTGATACGCCTGTCTCGTGGTGAGATCTGCAATTCCGGTTCGCTCATACTGAGGCCGCCCCGGGTGACGTTGGTGTTTTCCCAGAATCCGCTGATCAGCTCCTGGCCAACGCTGGCTGCTGCCATGAGGGCGTCGAGATCTTCTCCCTGCAGATCCACATCGATACTGCGCCCACCACTGCTCATATTGAGCATGGATCCCTTGGAGACGTAGGACCGCGTATCCGGCAGGCCCGCCAGGATTTCGCTGCGCAGCAGAGCGATCAGCTCATCCACCCGTTCAGAGTCGCTCGGATAGATGTACACCTGGGTGCTGAAACCGCCGAAGGTGGCAAAGTTGTACGCCCGAATGCCCGGTTCTTTCTCACCGCGCAGGTATGGCTCAAGCCGCCCCACCACATCGGCTGCCAGTTCCTCTTCGATGGTACGTACGTTGATGCCATCGGGTGTATTAAAGAATACTGAAATGGCATCGATGTCCGCTTTGGGCAGGAAGTCAATCTTCGGAAAGAGCAACCACATCGACAACATGGCTGTGCCCAGTATGCCGACGATCCAGGCTGATTGGGCTCTGCGACCGTCGGTCAAAATGAGGATCAGACGGCTGAGCTTCTCCCATACCGACCTGTACCGATCCGCTTCACTGGGTATCGTCACCCATCTGGAACTTATGGCCGGCAAGACCGTCAGCGCGCTCAGCATGGATGCCAGCACCGCGATCGACAGCGTGATGGCGAGATCCTTGAACAGTTGTCCCTCAACACCTGCCATAAAGAGGATGGGCACGAATATGGCAACCGTGGTGAGGGTGGAGGAAAACAGTGCCCCGCTCACCTGGGAACACCCTTCGATGATCGCGGTGACCATCTTCATTCCTGATTGCCGCAGCCTGTAAACGTTCTCGAGTACGATGATGGCAGCATCCATCACCAGCCCCACGGCGAATGCCAGCCCGGCTAGAGATATCACGTTTAGGGTCAGATCCAGCAGACTGAGGGCGATGAAGGCGACCATCAACGAAAGCGGCACCGTCAGGGTTATCACCAGGGTGGCTCTTACATTGCGAATCAGGTACCACAACACGATGGAAGCCAGGAATATACCCAGCAGCAGATTGCCTTGCACCATGGCAATGGCCCTGCGGATGTGCAGCGAGGCGTCGAAACTGAGTTCGATCTTCAGATCCGCATCTGCCAACACGCCCGCATTGAGTTCAGCGATGGCAAGATTGATCTGATCCAACACCTGCACGGTATTGGCATCGTTCTTACGGGTGATGGCCAGATAGTAAGAGGGAACACCACTCCTAAGGGTGATCCTCGATTTTTCAGCATAGTCGACGCTGATCTCGGCAATCTCTCGCAGGTAGATGGGCTGGTTGTTTTGCCAGCTCATCACCAGATCACCCAAACCTTCCACCTGCTGCTGTCCCAGGAAGCGTACCGTATAGCGACGACGTCCCACGTCGGCGAAACCGCCGGATACATCCCGGGCGCGACTGAGGGCTTGGGCAATGTCACTGACCTGAATCCCCAGGGCTGCCGTCTTGTACGGATTGATGGTGATATTCACCTCGCGCTGCCGGCTGCTCTGAATATCCACATTGGCCACACCGGGAATGCGGGCCAGGCGCGGCTCCACCCTCTCCTCGATCAGATCCTGGTAATGCACCATATCC
>CEQE01053048.1_pt1 | contig 24267 bp, 23 predicted proteins | sample 356201 | NCBI WGS metagenome assembly CEQE01 (sample SAMEA2619970, study PRJEB7988) | marine metagenome | biome: marine biome (ENVO:00000447); feature: mesopelagic zone (ENVO:00000213) & marine oxygen minimum zone (ENVO:01000065); material: "saline water (ENVO:00002010), including plankton...
AGATGGGCAACCGCACATGGACCTCCCAACGGGCATCGGCCCAAGGATCTTAACCCAAACCAAAGATACACTGGCGGCGACCTGTGGCTTAATTCACTGGAGCTTGCCGGTATTGAAATTACAGATTAGTGAGACAGCATGGACGCCGCCCAGTTACTTAAGCAAGCAGCCAACCCAAGGATTCCGGGATTCAGCGCCGGCGATACCGTCCGCGTGAACTTCAGGATCAGGGAAGGCGAACGAGAACGGATTCAGGTCTTCCAAGGCGTGGTCATCCGTGTGCATAACGGCAAGGGCCCCGCAGCCAGCTTCACCGTGCGGCGGATCACCGCCGGCATCGGTATCGAGCGCGTATTCCCTCTATATTCGCCCCTGGTCGAGTCTCTTGAAGTAACCCGGTATGGCAACGTCCGCCGCGCCAAGCTCTACTATCTGCGAGGACTGCAGGGCCGGGCCGCCAGGATCAAAGAACTTAACCCCGTTCAGCGCAGGAAGGCCCAGGAAGAGGCTGCTGCCGCAGAGGCCGAACTGGCCGAACAGATCGCCCAGGCTGTAGCGGATACCGAGACTTTGGAAGTCGAAGAGCCCATAGAGGGCTTGGAAGAACAGCCAGAAGAACAAACCGAGTTCGCTCCGCCCCCCGAGGCTTCGGACGAGTCAGAAGAGGAAACAGCTGAGGAAACTGCGGATGTGCTAGAAGCGTCTGTAGAAGAGCCGGCGGAAGAAGCCCCGACTGAGGAAGAACCAGCCGAAGAGCCCGCTGGAGAACCTCAGGCCGAAGAGCCGGAAGAAAAACCGGAAGAAGAATAAACGAAACAAACAACGGCCCGTCCTTCCGCGGGAGGACGGGCCGTTTTGATTTTAGGTCAAGTTTCCGACAACTCTGCGGATTGGGCGGCTTCTTATGGCTAGCATGAGATACGCGGAAGTGGCGGTGGACGCGGCTGTGGCCCATTCGCGGACCTTCTCTTACTCCATCCCGCCCCGGTTCAGCATAGAGCCCGGCCAACTTGTCTGGGTCCCCTTCGGGCGGCGGGTGTTGCAGGGTTTGGTCGTGGAACTTGTGAACATGCCCAATGTCCCTGAGACCAGGGATATCCTACAGCCGATGGAACCATCTCCCCTTATCGGCCCCGACCACCTTCAATTGGGCCGCTGGATCAGCGGACACTACCGTTGTTCTCTGTTCACGGCAATCGCCCCATTGCTCCCTCCTGGGTTTGAAGCCCACGTCCGCTCCCGTCTCACGGCCGTGTCCGATGCTGACGCTGAATCCAAGACCAGCGATCTGCGACCGGAATCGGTTGAGGCGTTGACAGAGTTGACGGCGAAGAAGACTGGACTGGATGAAGCCGATTTCATTAAGTTACTGGGCAACAACGGCAACCGGGAATTGACCCGGTTGGTGGACAAAGGGCTAGTCAGGCGTAGCTTGACCATGCCCCGGCCCACGGTGGCCCCCAAGTACGAAACGTTCCTGATGCCTTCGCCAGCGTCCGCCGAATCCTCGGAAAAGGAGAGACCTAGCCTCCCAGCGCGCCAAGAAGGTCTGCTGGCCGCGGTGCGGGAACAGAGGGCCCCCTATCCCGCAGCCCTGGCCAACAAGGAGTTCGGGAACGGGGTGGGGCAGGCCCTTTTCAGCAAGGGACTGGTCGCCATGGAATGGGTCCGGGCAGACTCGGTGGTTGTTCCCCGACACAGCCCGGAGGGCAGCCGGCAGCAGCACACGTTGACCACCCACCAGGCCGAGGCGTTGTCCAAGATAACCGAGGCGCTGGACGACCCGGTACTTACGCCCCGCAGCTTCCTGCTCCACGGCATCACCGGCAGCGGCAAGACCGAGGTTTACCTGCGGGCCATTGACCAGGTTGTCCGCCAAGGCCGCCGGGCCATCTTTCTGGTGCCCGAGATATCACTGACCCCCCAGACGCTGGAGCGGGTAAACGCCTGGTTCCCCGGCCGTGTCGCGGTGATGCACAGCCGGTTGACGCCCCGCCAGCAGTTCGACCAATGGTGGGACATCCGTGAGGGCAAGTACGACGTGGTCGTGGGCCCGCGCAGTTCGTTGTTTGCACCCTTGGCCGACCTCGGCCTCATCGTGGTTGATGAAGAGCACGAGTGGACCTACAAGCAGATCGAGACCCATCCGCTGTACCATGCCCGCGCCTCAGCTTTGCAACTGGGACGCATCACCGGGTCGCCGGTGCTGATGGGCAGCGCGACCCCGGACGTAGAGACCTACCACGCAGCCACCCGGGGCTGGCACACGCTCTTGGAGCTCCCCGACCGGGTGAGCGCCGGGCCGGGCCGAGTGGCACGCTTGGCCGAGGTACAGGTCTGCGATATGCGGCAAGAGCTGCGGGAGGGGAACCGAAGCATCTTTAGCCGAGTCCTGGCCCAGAGCCTGCAAGACTGTATTGCCGGCGGGCATCAGGCGATCTTATTCCTTAACCGGCGTGGCGCGTCGTCGATCGTGCAGTGTCGTGACTGTGGCCATGTGGTCACCTGTCGAAGTTGCTCCGTTTCGCTGACCTACCACTCCACACAATCGAGTCTCCTTTGCCACACCTGTAACCGCCGCACCAGGATGCCGTCTACCTGCCCGTCTTGTTCCGGAGTACACATCCGGCAACTGGGAGCGGGCACTCAGCGGGTGGTGGAAGAGGTCAAGAAACTGCTGCCCGACGCCGTCGTCGACCGGCTCGACGCCGATGTCACCCGTTCCGGCCAGGATACCGAAAAGACCATGGCCCGTTTGACCAGTGGCGACACCCAGGTACTGGTGGGTACCCAGATGGTGGCCAAGGGGCTAGATGTTCCCAATGTGACCCTGGTGGGGGTGGTCCTGGCAGACATCGGGATGTATCTGCCGGACTTTCGGGCTGGGGAGCGGGCCTTCGGTCTGCTCTGCCAGGTGGCTGGGCGCGCGGGCCGGGGCGAAGACATTGGCCGGGTGGTGGTCCAGACCTACAACCCTGAGCACTACGCCATCCAGGCCGCCGCTGCCCAGGATTACCACGCCCTGTATGAGTACGAGTTTGACTCGAGAAGGGAGACGGGCAGCCCGCCCTTCAACGAACTGGTGCACCTAGTGTTTCAAGACCGGAATGATGACCAGGCGCTCCGCCTGGCAACGGAGACCGGAAGGACGCTGACGCTCCGGGCCCAGGCCCAAGGACTGACTGACATCGAGGTCATCGGCCCCGCTCCCGGCATCCCGTCGCGCATCCGGGGCCGGTACCGCTGGCACCTGACCCTACGTGGGCGCAGACTGCTGCGGTTCATCGAGGGCATGGAGTTCCCGCCGGGCTGCACCGTCGATGTGGACCCTGTGCATGTTCTTTAGGTCGCTTTACACTCGTGGGAAGGGTTGAATATAATAACTAACATCCTGATATGAACTGACCGGGCCGCGGCATGAACGGCCCTTTGTAACCGGAATTTTAGACACCTAAGAGGTGGACCCAGTGGCAATCTTGGAGATGCGTCTTTTGCCTGACCCGATCCTACGGAAACAGGCTAAGAAGGTAGCTAAAGTTACGCCACAACTTAGGAAGCTGGTCGAAAACATGGTCGAGACGATGCGTGACCAGAGAGGCGTTGGTCTGGCCGCCAACCAGGTGGGTTCCTTGCAGAAAGTGGCGGTCATCGAGACCCCCGAAATGGAAGAACCCATGGTGCTCATCAACCCCGAGATCATGAAAGCGGCGGGAGAGCGCGAGGTGGAAGAGGGCTGCTTGAGCGTCCCCGGCTACCGGGGCCTGGTCAACCGCCACGAGACAGTCAGGGTCAAGGCCATGGGGCTTGATGGCAAGATCTACCGCCTCAACGCCGATGAACTGCTGGCCCAGGCCTTGGAGCACGAGATCGACCACCTGAACGGCATCCTTTACATCGACCACCTCGTCAGCCACGAAAGCCTTTACAAGATCACTTACTACGACACAGAAGAAGACGAGTTCGACGGTGAAGAGGACGAGGCTCACGAGCATTCCGCGTCGGCCGAGCCCGCAGAATCGGTAACCAGCGAAGACTAAGCTTCTCCACTCCCGTGTATTCTCAATCTCAAGCCCGCAGGTTAGGGAATTCTTGACCGCCTGCTTGCTATTGAAATCCACTGCTCGCCCCTACGCCGTATAGCCCATGATTGAAAAACTTGTTGCCTGTTGCGCCTCTTTAGGGACCGACGCTTACCTGGTGGGCGGGTCCGTCCGCGACTGGTTGGGTTCCTCCAGGCCGGGCCAAGACCTCGACATCGCAGTGCCGGGAGACCCGGAAGCCACCGCCCGGGAGATCGCCGGGAAGTTCGGCGGCACGGTCATTCCGTTGGGTCTGGCCCACGGTGTAGTCCGGGTGGCAGTGCCCAGCGACAGTGAAACGGGTGACGGCCCGTGGAACATCGATGTGGACGGGTTTTCCGGGACAATCGAAGAAGACCTGGCCCGCCGGGATTTCACTGTGAACGCCATAGCTGTCCCTCTGGCGGACTGGCCGTCCATGGACTCGGTTATCGACCCACTTGGAGGCCGGGCTGATCTGGCCAGAAAAACGATTTCGGCCCTGGGGCCCACAGTCTTTCAAGACGACCCGGGCCGGTTGCTGCGGGCCGTCCGCCTAGCTGGGCAATTAGTATTCCGGATAGAACCTGCCACTTCCAAGTTAATGGCCGCCGACGCTGGACTCTTGGCGAATGTCTCACCGGAGCGGGTCAGAGAGGAGTTCCTGAATATTCTCTCCCTGAACGGCGCCAAGGGACAGATCGAGGTGCTTGACCATTTCGGCCTCTTTACACAGGTGGTACCGGAACTGCAGAACGCCAAGGGTGTCGATCAGCCGATCGAACACTATTGGGACGTTTGGGGACATACCATGCACACTATCGAGGCAGCGGAACTACTTACGAAGGGGCACCAGAATTCCCCTGTTTATTCCTGCGTGCCTTGGACTGCCGATAGCGAGGCCCATTTCAACCAGCACGCCACGGATGGACATACCCGCGGCACCGTGTTGAAGCTGGCGGCGTTATTCCATGACGTTGCGAAACCCCAGACCAAGTCCCTGGAAGCCAACGGACGCACCCATTTCTTTGGCCACTCCGAGCAGGGAGCCGAGGTCGCAACCAACCGTTTGGGGCAGCTTCGGGTCAGTTCAAATGGCATCGAGATGGTGGCTAAGATGGTGGAACACCACCTGCGCCCAACAGGCATGAAAAACGGCGGCGAATGGCCTACAAATCGGGCGATCTACCGTTACTTTCGTGACGTGGGCGACGTTGCCATAGACACTTTGTACCTAAGTTTGGCCGATTATTTGGCGGCATTCGGCCCTAACTTAGTACATGAGCAGTGGCTTGACCATGCTAGAATGGTCGGACATATCCTCCATGTTGGCACAAGTGAGCCGGTTTCCCCCACGACTGCCCGCCTCATCACCGGACACGAACTGTTGACCCACTTTAAAATTCAACCGGGGCCAGAGATCGGCGCCGTGTTGGAACGTGTCGAAGAGGCCCGGGCCGCTGGAGAGATTGAAACCAAGGAGCAGGCCCTGGAAATGGCTGCCAACGCACTGAGATATCTGGCCGAACAATTGGCGCCGGAAAGCGGCGACGGGTCGACTTAACCGATGCGCTCTCGAAGCATACGACTATCTATCTCGATCATCTTAATCCTGGGTATCGCCATAGCCGCCTTGGGATTCAAAGATATCAATATCGATATCCCCGGCTTTCCCCGGGTCGAACGCGACGGCACCGGTCCTTTGGGTCTGAAATTGGGCCTGGACCTCCGGGGTGGCGGCCACCTGGTCTACCAAGCGGATACTGGGACCAAGTTTGATGTCACCTTCGCCGACGATGTAGCCTTCAACGATCTACTCACCATGTTACAGGACCTGCGGTTCGGGGATGACGACGCAGAACTCGAAGGTCTGTTGGTTGGGCCCACCGGCGTGAACCGGTACCTGATACGCACCGACATCATGGCCAGTGACGACGTTAGGCGGACCGGATTAAACGCCGCTCTGGCCGAAGAATTTGGCCTCATCAGCCTCTTCCAAGACAGCATCATCGAGCAACCGACCATGGAGCAGATGCAAGGGGTACTGGACAACATCACCGGCCGCGTCAACCGGTTCGGCACTGAAGAGCCGATCATCCAGATATTTGGCGAAGACCGGATCATAGTCCAACTTCCGGGCGCCAGCGGCTCAGTCACAGACATCTTGCTTGCCGATCCCGACCCCGATGCTCCTTTTCCCGAGGTCGATATTGCCACAGCCCTCCCCAGGATACTGGCGGAGTCCGGGTACGAAGAGTTTGATATCGAAACCAGAAGCGACCGAGAATTTAAGATTCAGTCGAACAACGTAGATGCCGAAGCCCAACGCCGGGCGCTAACTTCGATCATCACGGAGATCGGCCAAGTGGCTGCATTTGAGGTCACCAGCGGCATCGATGAAGCCAAGGCGCTGATCGGCCAGACAGCCCGTCTTGAGTTCAAAGAGCGCACCTGCGAGAACGCGGCGTGCACCACCTTCACTGACGCAGATGTCGGAAACCCGCCACTGAGCGGTGACGACCTGTCCCGCGCCGAGGCTTCCGCCAACCATGTCGGCATCGGTTGGGTGGTCAACCTACAGTTCAACGGCCGGGGCTCGGACATCTTTTCCGAACTTACCCGACGCATCTCCACAACGGAGGCACAGTCCACGAAGCGTATAGCGATCATCATGGACGATCGGGAGCTGCTCGCTCCCGTGTCACGGGCCTGGATACGCGACGGCCGCACCCAGATCAGCGGCAACTTCAACCGAGAAGAAGCTCGCACACTGGCCATCCAGATCGAGTCGGGCCGCTTGCCCGTTCCACTCAGGCTGATTCAAGAGAGCGATGTCGATGCCCTTTTGGGGTCTGAGTCGCTGAAGAACAGCCTCATCGCCGGCTTGGTTGGATTGGGTCTGGTGCTAATCTTCGTGGTCATTTACTACCGCATGGCTGGAGTGGTGGCGGCTTTCTCCCTGGTGTTCTACGCCGTAATCGTGCTGGCGGTATTCAAGATGATTCCCATCACCCTGGAGTTGGCTCACATCGGTGGGTTCATCTTATCCATCGGTATGGCGGTTGACGCCAATATCCTGATCTTTGAGCGCATGAAAGAGGAAGTCCGCATCGGCCGCACATTGGCCTCCTCGATGGAAGTGGGATTCAGCCGTGCCTGGCCCGCAATTCGGGACAGTAACATCTCCACCATGATCACTTGTTTGGTGCTACTCTGGTTCGGCGACCGGTTGGGCGGCGGCCTAGTAACCGGCGTGGCCATCAGCCTGCTCATTGGCGTGGCCGTCAGCATGTTCACCGCCGTGGTGGTCAGCCGAAACCTGTTGCAATTGATGGCTTGGGTCGGCCTGGGCGGGCGCATCAACCTGTTTACGCCTGAGAATTTGCAGCGCACTAGTCTGGAAGCGACACAGGCCCCGGCCCTGAGAGGAGAACGCTGATGCTGGATATCGTCGGCAAACGCGGTTGGTATTTCCTCATCTCCGCGTTGGTCATCATTCCCGGTCTGATCTCGATGATCATAGCGCCCGGCTGGATCACTGGTGATTCCGGACTGAAGGCAGGCATCGACTTCAGCAGCGGTTCCGTGATGAACGTTACCTTCCGCCAGGTAGTAGAGGAGGACGATATCCGGCAACGTATGGACGAGCTGGGCCACTCAGAAGCGCTGATCCAGCGCATCGGCGGCACCAACTTCTTCATCCGCACCGCGGTCTTGCAGGAAGCTTTCGGCGACGCCCCATCGGAAAGAGAGGTCATCGAGCGCGACCTGGAGAAGTTCCTGGGCATGGAGCGGGACCGAGTGGAGTTCGACACCGTCTCCCCTATCGTGGCCCAAGAAACGGTCAGGACCGCCTTCTACGCTCTGGCGGCTGCATCGGTATTCATCTTGCTCTTTGTTTGGTACGCCTTCCGGCGGGTGCCTAAAGCGCACCGGTACGGGGTCAGCGCCATCCTGGCTCTGATGCATGACCTGCTGATAATCCTTGGGATATTCTCGATACTGGGCCGAATTATTAATCTTGAGGTGAACTCCATGTTCATCGTGGGGTTGTTGATCGTGGCCGGTTACAGCGTGAACGACACCATAGTGGTATTCGACCGTATCCGCGAGAACGTGTCCCGTAGTCCCGACCGTGACTTGGCGGGCATGGTCAACCTGAGCATCATGGAGAGCATGGGACGCTCGCTGAACACCAGCATCACGACCCTGGTGGTGCTAATGGCCATGCTATTCATCGGCGGCAATAGCATCCGCGAGCTGCTGCTGGTGCTGGCTATCGGCGCAGTGGCTGGGACCTACAGCTCCATCTTCATCGCCAGCCAGTATTTGATCATGTGGGACCAGGGAGAGATTGGCCGGTTCTTCAAGCGGAGTTCGTCGGCTGCCGCATCGTCGTTGATGCACCTGATCGGGTGCTAATCCGGCAGAAGAACTATCCGCCCAGTGGGCCTTCGTTCCGACACCAGCCGGTAGGCCTCCGCAGCTTGCTCTAGAGCCAGTTCCAGATCAACCACGGGCCGTAACTTGCCTTCCAACACCAGTTGCCCCGCCAGTTCCAAAGTTGCTCGGGACACACCCGATGCGCCCAAGACCTGGGCGTCGCGGAAGATGATCTCCGCCGGGTTTAAGCTGACCCTCTCCCCCTGTATCTCGCCCAGCAGGACCAGCCTGCCGTACTGGGCCAGACTTCGCAGGGTTGAGGGAAACAGGGCCGAACCCACAGTGTCTATCACCACGTCCGCGCCCTCGTCCCCGGTCAGCGCCATCACCAACTCGGCGAATTCCAGCCCGTTGGTCTCCAGAAACTCATCAGCCCCCAATTCCCGCAGGGCGTTCTCTTTCTCCGGGGATGATGAAACAGCTAGCACCCGCGCTCCCAAGGCCGCCGCTGCCTGCACTACGTGAGCGCCCAACCCTCCGCCCGCGCCGGTAACCACCACCGTTTGGCCAGGGGCGACCTGGGCTACCTCGCGGACCGCCTGCAGGGCAACGCCCATGGGGCAGGCCAGCAGTGCCGCGCCCACGGAATCCAGCCCGTCCGGAACTTTGACCAGGCTGTGTTCGGACAGCGCCACGAACTCGGCTAATCCACCGTCACGGCCGTGGCCGATGCCCTTGCCGTCACGGCAGCGGTGCTCACGTCCGTTGGCGCACCGTTCGCACAGGCCGCAGGCCTCGGTGAGGATGCTGACGACTCTGTCCCCGGACTTCAACCCAGTGACATCGCTGCCCGTCCCTTCAACCACGCCTGAGATCTCGTGGCCCAGGATGACGTTGGGGGCCACGCCCCGGCGAAGCACCCCGGCCATTACTGACCAGTCGTGGTGGCAGAAGCCGCAGGCGGTGACCCGTACCAGGGCCTGGCCCCGTCCCGGTTCGGGCGTGGGAACGACCAGAATCTCCAGGCCCGGAGGGTCTCCCGCTTGCTTCAGATGTAAGGCTCTCATACACGTGAATTATAGTCCGATTCGCATCGCTCGGAACGTATACCGCCGATGCTGCGCTAACGTATAATTGGCGGTGCGATTTCGACCGTTCCAGGCTCGTATCCAACACTGTTACTGGAGGTAAAGAATGGAGATTGGGGCCCATGTTTCCACGGCTGGAGGCATCAGCAATGCAGTGGCCAGAGGACAGGAGATCGGCTGCGAAGCCATCCAGATCTTCGGGTCCTCGCCCGATGCCTGGGCTTTCAAACCGGTGCCCGGAGGACAGATTGAGCTCTTCAAAAAAGGCTTGGCCGATGCCGGGATAGGTCCGGTGTTCCTGCACGCCATCTACTTGATCAACCTGGGGACTCCCAACCCGGAGACCCTGCAGAAGGGCATCGAATCGCTGATCAACTACATGAGACTGGCGGCCGACATAGGCGCCACCGGCGTGGTCGTCCACCCCGGCAGCCACGGCGGGCGTGGGTATGAAGCGGTGCTGCCCCAGGCCGTTGATGCCATCAAAACAATCCTCGACGCCTCGCCGGACGGGCCCTGTCTGGCCGTGGAGAACATGGCCGGCATGGGCCAGCACATTGGCGCCAAATTTGATGAGCTGGGCGGCATACTAGACGCTGTGGATAGCCCGCGGTTGAAGATATGCCTTGACACGCAACACTCCTTCGCCGCCGGATACGACCTGACCAACCCCGAGGGGATTCAATATATGCTTGACGAGTTGGACGCGGGGCCCGGCAGCGCCAACGTGGCGGCGGTCCACGCCAACGACTCGAAACGCGTCTGCGGGTCAGGGGTAGACCGGCACGACAACATCGGCGACGGGTTCATCGGAGAGGAGGGGTTCGCCGCCATCATGGCCAATCCCGCCTTCGCTGATGTGCCGTTTCTGCTGGAGGTGCCCGGCTTCGAGGGCAAAGGCCCAGACCAGCAGAACATCGATATTTTAAAAGGGATCAGAAGGCAAGTAGGGCTTTCGGAATGATAGGGAAGAAGATTCGGCAGCAAGTCGGGCTTTCCGGTTGATAAATATCACCAATCGGGAATTCGTGCGATTGGTGCGTCAGGCCTACCGCGAGATTCCCCACCACATCACCCAGGCGTTGGACAATGTGGACGTGGTGGTTGAAGAGTGGCCCGGCCTCGAAGAAGAGGATCTGATTAACGGAGAAGGATCATTGTTCGGGCTCTATCACGGCGTGCCCCTCACGGAACGCGAAGGCGGAGACTCAATGTTGCCCAACCGGATCGCCATCTACCGCCAGCCAATCTTGCGCAATTGCTCCAGCCGTACCGAGGCCGAACACGAGATCAAAGTGACTCTATGGCATGAGATCGGGCATTACCTGGGCATGAGCGAAGATGATTTGCACGGGCTGGGTTACGGCTAGTGATCCGCGTATTGGGTACGACGATTAACCGCGTTGGCTGGGGCATGGGCACGGGCATGGGCATCGGTTTGATTCCCGTTGCCGCGGCCACCTGGGCCAGCCTGGCGGCGGTGCTGCTCTACGGCTCCTCTCCGCTTAATGAAGACTCAACTGGCTTCTTCTTGCTGTGCTGTCTGGGCTTCTTGGCTGGGATATGGGCCTGCCAAACGTTGATTACCGAGGCTGACCACGACCCCAAGCGGGCGGTCTGGGACGAGTTTGCCGGCATGTGGATCACCTGCTTGTTCCTGCCCAAGACCTTGCCATGGCTGGCGGCCGCCTTCGTGGTGTTCCGGATCTTGGACATCCTAAAACCCTGGCCGATCCGTAGGTTCGAGGCGCTACCAGGAGGGTTGGGCATCATGGCCGATGATCTGGCGGCTGGAGTGGTCGGGGCCGTAGGGTTGAACGTGGTCTACCGGGTATTTTTCTAAAGACGCGACCGAGCCTATTTACGTTGCCCGGCAATTACCCCTATGTTATACTCCGACAAGCAAAAAACTCCCACTCCAGCTTCGGCTCAAGCGTCGAACGCGGGCTTAGCGGTGTAAATTTTGCGGGTCACGCTGCTACCTCGGCGGACTCTCGGACGTAGCCGGTCGGACCGATCGGCAAAAAGGACAGGCGTACTTAATGGTTGAATCCCTAGACCTCCCTGAAGAGTCGGTAGCGGAAATTCCCCAAGAACCGCAGGCTGCCGCGGCCGTCGCCACCGAACCAAATCCGGCCCCAGCGCCAGAACCCGCACCTGCACCCGCCGCACCTGCCACCCCCCCGGTGCGCGAACACCTCACCATGAAAGCCCTTCTCGAGGCGGGAGTCCACTTCGGGCATCAGACCCGGCGGTGGAACCCGACGATGAAGAAGTACATCTTCACCCAAAGAAACGGCATCCACATCATCGACCTGCAGCAAACCCTGGGCATGATCAACAACGTCTACCAAGAGATGGTTGACCTTGTGGCCGAGGGTGGCAAGGTCTTGTTCGTGGGCACCAAACGCCAGGCCCAAGAAGTGATCCAGAGCGAAGCCGAGCGATGTGGCATGCTGTACGTCAACCAGCGTTGGTTGGGCGGCACCATGACCAATTTCCAGACCATTCGGACCCGCATCAATTACATGCTCGAACTTCAACAGAAGCGGGATCAGGGCTACTTCCGAGTACTCCCCAAGAAAGAGGGCGTGAAGCTCCGCGATACGCTGGCCCGCCTGGAGAAATATTTCACCGGCGTGCGGGACATGACCGAAGTTCCCAAAGCCATCTTCGTGATCGACATCGGCCGGGAAGACATCTGCATCGCCGAGGCCCAGCGCATGGGCGTTGAGATCTTCGCGATCGTCGACTCCGACTGCGACCCCAATAAAGTCGACCACATCATTCCTGGCAACGATGATGCGGTTCGTTCGATCCGGTTGATCACCAACCGCATGGCCACCGCCGTTCTGGAAGGCCTTGCCCAACGCGAAGCCATGGAGCAGGCGCGAATCGAAGAGATGGCGGAAGTGGACGAGTCCCAGTTCCTGACCGCGTACGTGTCACTCGATGACGAGGAGGAGGGTCTGCCGGAGATGGAGGGCCTGGATACCGCCACCGTCACCGAGGTTGCCCCCGCGACAGCCGCTGCCATAACGCCGGTCGCTGAGCCAGAGGTTGAAGAGCCGATAGTCACAGCGACCGCGCCCGAAGCAGCAGTCGAAGAGCCAGTAACTGAAGCCATCGCACCCGAAGCAACGGTAGAAGAGCCGGCAGCCGAGGCAGCCGCACCCGAAGCAACAGTAGAAGAGCCGGTAGCCGAAGCAGCCGCAGTAGAAGAACCAGTAGGCGAAGCGGCCGCACCTGAAGCCACGGTCGAGCCCGGGCCGGAACCTGAACCTGAGCTCGCACCGGAAGCTAAAGCAGAAGAAGCTAGTGAGCAAGAGCCGAAAGAGTAATCCTCCGGAGTTCTCAATCTACGGCCAGGCCTTGGCCGTTTATTTAGGAGCAGTCAATTGGCGGTTGACGTTAAATTAGTCCGGGACCTGCGCGACCAGACGGGCGCCGGGATCATGGATTGCAAAGAAGCCCTGGAGAAATCTGACGGCGACATGGAAAAGGCCATTCAGGCCCTTCGTGAGAAAGGTGTAGCCAGCGCAACAAAGCGCGTGGGTAAAGACACCAACGAAGGCGTCATCGAGACTTATCTGCATACCGGCGGGCGGGTCGGGGCCATGGTCGAGCTTGGCTGCGAGACCGACTTTGTCGCCCGGACTGAAGAATTCCGAAAGCTGGCCCATGACATCTGCATGCAGGTCGCGGCCATGGGACCGGTCTACGTCGAAGCAGACGAAATTGAGGAAGGCGACGACCGTCCTCCGGCCCAGATAGTGCTCATGCTACAGCCCTACATCAAAAACAACTCCTCGTCTGTCGGCGAGATGGTTAGGGAGTTGGCTGGCAAGGTCGGAGAGAATATAAAGGTGGTCCGATTCACTCGACTAGCAGTCGGCGAATAGTCCAGTAACAGGGTATGCCTGAACCTAAATACCGTCGCGTAATGCTAAAGATCAGCGGCGAGTCTCTCAAGGGAGACACACCGTTCGGTATTGACCCTATAGCGGTTAACTACCTCGCAGAGCAGATCGGCGAAGCCTCCACATTGGGCGTGGAGATCGCCGTCGTTATGGGAGGAGGAAATATCTGGAGGGGGGAAGCGGCCGAATCCAGGGGAATGGACCGGGCGACCGCTGACTACGCAGGCATGCTGGCCACTATAATCAACGCACTGGCCCTTCAAGACGGTCTGGAACAGCAGGGGATCGACGTCCGGACCCAGAGCGCCCTGCAGATGCAAGCCGTTGCTGAACCCTACATCCGCCGCCGGGCCATCCGGCACTTGGAGAAAGGCCGGGTTGTGCTCTTTGCCGCGGGCACCGGAAACCCCTACATGACCACCGACACCGCGTCGGCGTTACGGGCCCTGGAGATCAATGCCGATGTGCTTTTGATGGCCAAGAACAACGTTGACGGCGTCTACGACTCCGATCCCAACGAGAACCCCAACGCCGTCAGGTTCGGCACTCTGGATTATATGGACGCCCTGAGTAGGCGGCTGGATGTTATGGACTCGACCGCTCTCTCGCTCTGCATGGACAACCAACTGCCTATAGTGGTATTCAACGTTTTTGATCCTGGGAACATGGGCAGAATCCTCAATGGCCAAACCGTGGGCACACTAATCAACGGGAGGGACTGATCATGGCTACGCAAGGTGACAAACCCGACTTAACCCCCGAGGTTGTACTGTCCGAAGTCTCCACCAAGATGGACCGCGCCGTGGATGCTTTCAAGCGTGACCTGACCCAACTCCGCACGGGTCGGGCCACCCCGGGGTTGGTGGAGAATATCGAGGTCGACTACTACGGCTCTATGACCCCTCTGAAACAGATCGCCTCCATCTCCACACCCGACGCCAGGGCCATCATGATCCAACCCTGGGATGCCGGGGCGATGCGGGAGATCGAAAAGAGCCTGCAAGGATCCGTAATGGGGTTCAATCCGTCAAATGACGGGTCCACCATCACGGTGCCGATTCCCCAGCTAACCCAGGAGCGCCGTCAGGAGATGGTCAAACTGCTCAAGGGCAAGATCGAAGACGGCAAGGTTTCTGTTAGGAACGTACGTCGGGATGGTCTTGAGTCGCTGAGGAAGCTGGAGAAGGACAAGTCCATCTCTCAGGACGACGGCCGCCGCGCCCAAGACCAACTACAGAAGGCTACCGACGGCCACACCAAACTGATCGACGAGACAGGGTCCGCCAAAGAGGCGGAAATCCTGCAGGTCTAACCCAGTGCAGGCTGAATCGGTCTCACCCCAGCTACCCGCGGGGGACGGTCCCAACGTACCGGCCCATGTTGCTTTCATCATGGATGGCAACGGACGCTGGGCGCAGAAGCAGGGCCTCCCACGCGTAGCCGGCCATGAGTTCGGTGTGCATTGCATCCAGGGAGTTTTGGAGACCCTGGGCCCGTTGGGCGTGAAGTTTGTCACCCTCTATGCCTTCTCAACCGAGAACTGGAGCCGCCCCCAATATGAAGTTAACGGCATTATGGATGTGTTCTCAGAGGCGATCGCCAGCCAGACCAAGACGCTGCACGAAAAGAACGTGCGCATTGTTCACGTGGGCCGGACCGAGAACATGAGCACTCACCTTCGAGACGGCGTTGCTGAAGCCGAACGCTTGACCAGCAAGAACACCGGCATCACCCTGAACGTGGCCTTCGACTACGGTGGCCGCGCCGAGATTCTGGAAGCGGTCCGGCGCATCATCAAAGACGGGGTCGATCCGGACACCATCGACGAGGAGCTATTCAGCCGGTACCTGTTCACTGCCCACAGCCCGGATCCGGACCTGATCATCCGGACAGGGGGAGAGCAGCGCATCAGCAACTTTCTCCTTTGGCAGTCGGCCTACGCCGAGATGTACCACACGCCGACCCTGTGGCCCGACCTGGACGCCGGAGAGCTGAAGCAGGTGTTGGAGACCTTTGGGACTCGCCGCCGCCGCTACGGCGCTCTCAACCTCGAGGATCGATTTCCGGAAGAGGAACCCCAAACACCAGGTCAAAATACCGATCTAAACCCCAGCCAATCTCCTGAGCAGTAGGGACAGGAAAGAACTCTTGCTCCAACGGTCACTGACGGCGTTGGTCGGGATCCCCGTTCTTCTGGCCGCCATTTGGTTCGGCGCGCCGTGGCTAACTGCGTTGGTGGTTGTGGCCGGTCTGGTGGCGACCTGGGAACTCTACCGCATGACTCCCGCCGTGGTCGGCCCTTTGCCCGTTCTATTGGGCGCAGCCTGGGTGCTGGCAATCATATCGGGGGCCCAAGCGGCCTCCGGGCGAGATAATTTCCTTGTTATCTCAGGTGGCGTCACGGCTGCTGGTTCGTTCACCGCGCTCCTCTGGTTCATCGCGTTTTATCGAGGCGACGAGGCAACAGGAAAGAAAAGGTTCCCCATTGGCTTGGCCTACCTGGTGCTCGGGCCCATCTACATCGGCTTCCTTTTGGCCACCGCTTTGATGCTTAGGGAGATCACCGACTCCGAGGCTGAAGGCACGGCAGACTTGGGACGGAGTTGGCTCTTGTTCGCCCTTCTGGTGACATTCGCCGTGGACACGGGCGCCTACCTGGTGGGACGCACCGTGGGCAGCCGGCCCATGACCCCTAGTATCAGCCCCAGCAAAACCTGGGAGGGGAGCGTTGGCGGGTTCGTCTCAGCCGTAGCCGCAGCGCTGATCCTGGGACTTGTGTTCGACTTGGATATTCCGGTATGGCAGCAAGCGGCGATCGGGGCCGTGGTGGGCTTGGTGGCCCAATGGGGAGACTTGATCGAGTCCAAGCTGAAACGCCTTGCCGACGTCAAGGACGCAGGTAGTATAATTCCGGGGCACGGCGGGCTGTTGGACAGATTGGACAGTATGTTATTAAGCCTGCCAGCCGTTTATTTTCTGCTGGTTACGGTGTTCGTTCCATGAAGAGATTAGTCGTATTGGGCTCCACTGGGTCTATAGGTCGCCAAACCCTGGATATCGTCCGGTCTTTCCCGGATGAATTCGAGGTCGTGGGCCTGGCCGCCGGCAACAATATCGAGCTTTTTAACGAGCAGGTCAAAGAGTTCCAGCCCAAGCACGTCTGTTGCATCGATCCTCCAACCGGAGCATTTCCAGGCATGGAATTCACCGCCATGGAAGATATGGTGTGCCTTGAGAATGTGGACCAGGTAATGGTTGCGCTGATGGGCAGCGTGGGCCTGATACCGACCCTGAACGCGCTCAAGGCCGGAAAATCCATCGCCCTCTCCAACAAGGAGCCCATCGTGATGGCCGGCGGGTTAATCAAGGAGTTCGAGAAGCGCTACGGCGGCGAGGTCCTTCCCGTCGACAGCGAGCCCAGCGCCATCTGGCAGTGTCTGCGCGGAGAGGACAACGAGATTCTCAGATTGCTGATCACTGCCTCAGGCGGGCCCTTCCGCACCACGCCACTGGAAGAGATGGAGTCAGTCACGCCGGAGCGGGCCCTGCAGCATCCAACTTGGACGATGGGCAAGAAGATAACGATAGACTCTGCTACGCTGATGAATAAGGCATTCGAAGTGATCGAGACCCATTGGCTGTTCGGCGTGCCCTGGGAAAGGATAGAAGTGGTGGTCCACCCGCAAAGCACCATCCATTCGATGGTCGAATTCGCAGACGGTTCGGTGAAGGCCCAGATGGGTCCTCCGGACATGCGGTTGCCCATCCAGTACGCCCTGTTCTACCCAAAGCGCCTGCCAAACTCGATGATTCCCAGGCTGGACACGTCGAAACCCCAGTCCCTGTCCTTCGATCCCATGGAATCGGGGCGCTTCCCTTGCTTCGAGTTAGCCGTGGCAGCAGGCAAGAAGGGCGGCACCTACCCAGCGGCGCTAAGCGCCGCTGACGAGGTGGCGGTCCAGGCTTTCTTGGATTCCAAGATTGGCTTCACCGACATCGCCAAGGTCATTGACCAGGTCCTGACCGAACACGAATCTCTACCTGGAGACAAAGCGGAGGACTTCTTGGAAGCCGACTGGTGGGCCACTGGCCGGGCAACCGAATTGGCCGGCGGCTGAATCCTCTGTTGGCTTTAGACCGTGATGTCTCGCTAGTCTCACACCAATTTCCAATAATAATAATACTGTACAGTAATTAATATGGAAACTGTCCTCATAGCAGTTGGCTCGATGGTGCCACTGCTCCTGATCTTGGTGGTCATCCACGAGTTCGGCCATTACGCCACGGCCCGCGCCATGGGCGTTAAAGTGCTGGAATTTGGCGTTGGCTTCCCGCCACGCGCGTTCGGTGTTTACACCGGAAACACGTGCGTACTGATCGACGGCGCCACCCGGTACGTCGGCTTTTCCGACCGAGGGGACTTGGGCCGGGGCCAGAGGATAAAGGTGAGTTCCACCGAGGACGCCAACGGCAACTTGATCGCCAGGGTCATCGAGCGGAGCAAAAAACTGGCCCACGGCGAACAAGAAGAAGAGCCGGATGAAGAACGTCTCGGCGAAGAGGACCTGTTGAACCATGAGGGCAAGATACGTTCGGTCGGCGGCGGGTCACTGGTGCTGGCCGACATGCTCTACTCAGTGAACTGGGCACCCATCGGCGGGTTCGTCCGCCTGGCTGGAGAGGCCAACCCCAACGTGCCACGCAGCCTGGCCGGCAAAGGCACCGGCACCCGGTTCCTGGTCCTGGTCGCCGGGCCGCTGATGAACGCGATACTTCCCCTGCTCATCTTCACCGTGATTCTGATGATTCCCCGGGACGTCGCAGTGGGGCGTCTGGTTATACAGGAAGTCGGAGAGGGCACGGCAGCCGCATCGGCGCAGGTTCAGGCAGAGGATATCGTCTTACAAGCCAACGGCAGCGACATCGAGAACCGGCTGGACTTCACCCGCGAGATCAACCTGAACGGCGGCTCCCAAATGGCGATGTTGGTCGAACGTGACGGCCAGGAATTGTTGCTGCACCTGCGGCCCAGGTTCGACACCGAATCGGCCCGGTGGTTGGTTGGCGTATTCCCGCGTTTGGATGACGTGACCATCGTAAAACAGTCCGAACCCATCTGGGAGGCCATCCCCAACAGCTTTGTGAACACGTGGGAAATGTTGGTGTTGGTCAAACAAGCCCTGGGCGGGGCCTTTGGGGAAGGCTCGTCCCCTGAGTTCTCCGGGCCCATCGGCATAGCCCAGGTCACCGGCGAGATAACCCGGGACGGCGGGTGGATCGGCTGGTTGGGCATGGGCGTCCTGCTCAGCATCAACCTGGCCATCTTGAACGTCCTGCCTATACCCATGCTGGATGGCGGACGTATATTCTTCGTGGTTCTTGAATGGGCGCGCCGCGGTAAGAAGATACCGGCCCACCGAGAGGGCATGGTGCACCTGGTCGGTTTCGCATTACTGATGGGCGGCATCGTGCTGGTCAGCGTCAACGACATCGGCCGCCTTATAGATGGACGGTCTTTCCTGGGCTAGCCGCCCTAGACCTGCGCCTATCTCCCTCGCCACACTCTGGCACGTTTTCCCTCATTCGTGTACCATTAGCCTGCCTCCGCATTGGATAGCGAGGTACGCCTTTTTAGGCGTGATATCACACAAATTTGGCCTCTTCTCGATTGTTGAGGATGAGCGATATGAGTAACCGTAGAGTAACCAAGTCGGTCTATGTGGGCGGCGTTAAGATAGGCGGTGGAGCAGACGTTACGGTCCAATCCATGACCAAGACCGACACACGGGACGTCAAGGCCACGGTCAAACAAATCCACGAACTGGAAGAGGCTGGCTGTGAACTGATCCGCAGCGCCGTGCCCGATGCCGAAGCGGCGGAGGCCATGGCAGAGATCAAGAAGCAGATCCACATCCCCCTCATCGCCGACATCCATTTCCACTACAAACTGGCGCTTACCTGCCTGGAAAGCGGCATCGATTGCCTCCGCTTGAACCCCGGCAATCTCCGGAACGAAGACCAAGTGCGTGAGGTGGTCCGCGCGGCCAAAGCGCGTAACGTGCCCATCCGCATCGGCGTGAACTTCGGCAGCCTGCCTCCGGTGGGCGGAATAGGCCGCACCAGAGGATTCTCCCGGCACATGGATCTGGTGAACTCCCTGCCCAAGGCCGGACAGGCCCGGGAAGGCGACTACAGCGTGGTTGACCACATGGTGGCGACCGCCTTGTGGGAGATTAGCCTGCTGGAAGATCAGGACTTCGACCAGATCAAGATTTCCATGAAGGCCTTTGACGTCCCCACGACCGTGGAGGCCTATACCCGATTGTCTTCCATGATGCCCTACCCATTGCACCTGGGGATCACCGAGGCCGGCACTCCAATGTCCGGTTCTATACGCACCTCAGTCGGCCTGGGCGTGCTGCTGTATAGCGGCATCGGCGACACCATCAGGGTCTCGCTGAGCGGTCCCTCCACCCAAGAGGTCGAGGCCGGCTTCGAAATATTGAAGTCCCTCAACATGCGCAAGAAAGGCTCCATCCTGGTGGCCTGCCCCAGTTGTGGCCGGGCCGATGTGGATGTGGTCAAGCTGGCCAACGAAGTTGACGCTCTGCTCAAGAAGGCCAACAAAGAGATCACCGTTGCTGTCATGGGGTGCGAGGTCAACGGCCCTGGCGAGGCCAAGGACGCCGATGTTGGCATCGCTGCTGGCGCAGGCCGAGCCGTGATCTTCCGCAAGGGCGAGAAGGTCAAGGTTGTGCCGGAGGCCGAGATGCTGTCCGCCCTGATGGAAGAGGTGGAGAACACGGAAGTGCCCGCCGGCGATTAATCTGGAGCGGCGGTCGGGCTATACTCCCCGATCTTCTCTTAGAGTTCAATGCCTCCATTTGCCCTATTGCAGTCGCTATAATAGGTTGGCTCCGGTTGACCGGATAATTATTTGTTCCCTAAGAGGCTTTACCCAGATATGAGATTCTCCCGGATGGTCTCCAAGACGCTACGAGACGACCCTCCCGACGCCGAAACTGCCAGCCATAGGTTGATGCTCCGGGCTGGACTGATCCACCAGGTGGCAGCCGGTGTTTATTCCTACTTGCCGTTGGCCCTGCGATCGCTACGCAAGATCGAGAACATCATTCGGGAAGAGATGGACGCCGCCGGTGGGCAGGAATTGATGATGCCCGCGCTCCAGCCTCAGGAACTCTGGGAGCAGACGGGGCGGCGGGCAGCCTTTGGCGACAACATGTTCTCCCTGCAGGACCGGCGCGGGCGCCCTATGGTGCTGGCGCCGACCCACGAAGAAGTGATCACCAACGTGGTCAAAGCCAATGTCCAGAGCTATCGCGATCTGCCCCTGATCCTGTACCAGATACAGACCAAGTTTCGCGACGAACCCCGACCCAGGGCCGGCCTTGTCCGGGTGCGGGAATTCGATATGAAGGACGCCTACAGCTTCAACGCCGACGACGCCAGCCTGGATGAAAGCTACCAGGCCATGGCCCAGGCCTACCGCAACATCTTCCGGCGTTGCGGACTGCCGGTGCTGATGGCCGAGGCAGACAGCGGTGCCATCGGCGGCAAGGATTCCCACGAGTTCCTGCTGGCCACCGAGACCGGAGAGGACACGGTCATCACCTGCTTGTCTTGTGACTACACTGCCAACGCTGAAAAAGCCGAGTCGAAGATTCCATGGGCTGAGTCCGAAGCAGAACAACCTTTGGAGGAAGTGAGCACCCCGGGTGTTAAGACCATCTTCGGGTTGGCAGAATTCCTGGGAGTGCCAGAGTCGAAGACGCTGAAGGCTGTTTTCTACATGTCCGACGGCGAGCCTGTGTTCGTCACAATCCGGGGTGACCTGGACGTTAACGAGGTCAAGCTGATGAACGCCTTGCAGTCCCACGACCTACGGCTGGCGGAAGATGACGAGGTCAAGGCGGCGGGGTTGGTCGCAGGCTCGGCATCGGCCATCGGCCTAACGGACATCAAGCTTGTGGCCGATGTGTCCATCACCAACGGCGGCAATTTTGTGGTGGGCGCCAACAAACCGGACACCCACTTCACCGGCGCAAATTATCCCCGGGACTTCCAGGTCGACATCGTGACCGATATCGCCATGGCCCAGCAGGGACAGTTATGCCCCCGTTGCGGGCACATGCTGGATTCCACCAAGGGCATCGAAGTGGGCCATATCTTCAAGCTGGGGACGTTCTTCAGCGAGGCCCTGGGCGCGGATTTCCTGGACAGTGAAGGGCAGCAGTACCCCATCATCATGGGCTGCTACGGCATCGGCGTGGGACGTTTGTTAGCGGCGGCAGTGGAGCAGAACAACGATGATAACGGCATCGTGTTCCCGACTCCAATCGCCCCCTACCAGGTGCATCTGGTTGGATTGAACGTCTCCACTGAGGAAGTGGCCGAGCCCGCGGAGAAGCTGTACAAAGAGCTTGGCGACGCTGGGATCGAAGTCCTGTACGACGACCGTGAGGACGCGGCGGCAGGAGTCAAGTTCAACGATGCCGACCTGATCGGTCTGCCGGTGCGGCTGGTGGTCAGCCCTCGAAACCTGAAGGCAGGCGTGGTGGAGATTAAAGGCCGGACGGATCCCGAGGCCGGAAGTGTGCCGCTGGACGAGGTTGTGGAGGCGGTGCGCGGGCGATTGGCGGCTACCGAGTAATCTACTTCTCTACCCCGAGGCTCCGGGCCCCGCTTCCATGCAGGAAGTAAGGTATTTCAGGTTTTCCAACAGGGCGGGCGCGATCTTGCCTTTGTGCGAGCTGGACAAAAGCAACAGCAGGCGCAGTTGGGCTCCCAGGTCAGCGGCCAAAGCCCGTTTGGCTTCCGCGACTGTATCTCCCTCCACCGGCACCCGTATTCCCGCAAGGGGTAGTCTGGTACGTGATTCGGCAGCCCAATATTTGTCCAGGCTGTCCAGGATAATGATGGGAATTTCCTGTCTCAGCACGAAATTGGCGTCATCGGCGCTGTCGGTCGGGCCAATCTTGTCGATCAACACCCTGGTGGACTCGGAGTGGCTGATATGGAAGACGGCGGCGTTGGGCTGACTGGTGGAGATGTACTTCCAGTTCCAGTCATCCGGAGTGGCGCGGTCCAAGCCGGGTTGAATCTTGATCGGGGTGGTGATGTCTTCGGCTAGGGTGCGGTCCTCATCCTGCGGCATGCCCGTGCTCTCCCTCTTCGGCCCCGGCCAACTCCCAGGCCGCATAGACCTGGTCCGGCAGGGTGATGGGCCCAACAGCGTCCTCGTACTCCTTGACGTGCTTGGTGGTCAGCAGAGCGATGGCCTTGAGCATCTGGGGGCTGACCTTGATGCGGGCGCGTAGAATGGGTTCCCGCTCCTCCATCTGCTCACCGAAGAACAGCACCGCGGAATACAGGCTGCTGAAGATGTGCATGGAGTCGCTGTAGAACGTGATGGGATCAAGGGAGCCGTCAGGGGTAGCGGCGCTCTCGCCGATCCCTTGGTTCACGCCTGGATTCACGTAAGAGTCCTCGTTGGGGACTTGGTCGTCAGGGGGAACATAGGGGCGTTGAATGATTGGCATGGCGCCTCCAGTTGTAAGGGGTTCATGCGGTATGGGTCCGCTCGATATTGCCGTAAATTGCGTATAGGCCCGCGGGTCTGGGACGGGCCTTATTATACACGCCTGACCCGGCAGAACCCTCGGCAGGCGATGTCGCGCACCAAAACCTTGGGCAGCGTATCTTAATGTTTGAAGTGGTTGAGGATGAAGATGAAAACGGCTCACTGAGCCAAACCCAGGGGAGCAAGATAGGGTGATGTCAGAGATCAGTGATGTTGGAAAGGCAAAAGACCAGTGCTTCGGAGGCGATCAGAATTCGCCTCTGACCGTAGACCAGCGGAAGCGATTCAGGGGCTGGAGTACTTCGCGGAGAACTCTAAGCTGGAATTCGTGCTGGCCGTGGAGGAATTTCCCAAAGACTCTGAAGACGAAATTCAGATGGCCACCAGCACTGAGGACACGGCGCCCCACACACGCTGGGGGCAACTGACGTTCGAGGTCGACGGGGTACCCGTGGCCCTAACGCCTTACCGCAGCGCCGGCGGGGGCGATTATTTCCTGCCGTTCATGGACGACACATCGGGGGACCGGTCCTATACGGACGGCCGTTACCTGTACTTGCCAGCTAGCGGCGACGGCCGGCTGTTGGTGGGCTTCAATTACGCCTACAACGCGTACTGCGCCTACAACCCCCATTGGAGTTGTCCCACCCCCACGTCGGAGAACCGGCTCACGCCGAAGATCGACGCTGGCAAGAAGACTTTTCTTGATGCGGAAGGGCACGAAAGGCATTAAGCGCTGATTCGGCACTCACTTGGTTCCTTAGAAAAGGATGCCCTCCCCCGTGCGCCGGAGAGGGGATTTATGTATTTGGAGTTGGGAGGCTCAGGCGCCGTGGGTTTGGTCTAGGGTCTGATGGTAGTGGCCTACGGCGATGGCTTCCCACTCGTGGGTGGAGCGTCCTTGGCCAATGAGGCCCAGCAGCATCATAGTGGCGTAGCCCAGTTGGTCGCGGGACGCGTTGGGGTGCCCGGCGATGGCCGTTCTGACCTCTTGGACCGTGTAGGAAAACTAGGGCAGGCCGCGTCCGGATGACCACCCGGTTAGCGATGAAACCAAGAGGTCCAACGCAGGCACCGGCCAGTTGATGTCGCTGGGCTGGCAGAGGGCCACCGCCTGGGGCCACCATTGGCTGGCCAGCTCGTTAGTGACTCGATTAGTTGAGCGACGCGGACTTCGCGTTCCACCTTGCGGCGGGCCGAAAGTCCGGTGACCCCTC
>CEQE01083042.1_pt1 | contig 24267 bp, 21 predicted proteins | sample 356201 | NCBI WGS metagenome assembly CEQE01 (sample SAMEA2619970, study PRJEB7988) | marine metagenome | biome: marine biome (ENVO:00000447); feature: mesopelagic zone (ENVO:00000213) & marine oxygen minimum zone (ENVO:01000065); material: "saline water (ENVO:00002010), including plankton...
TCCTTTGGTGCGTGCCGATAAATTTCTCGGTAAGTCTCATCCGAATCAGCGGTACGTATCAAATAATCCTTATCCAAAGGTGTGAATGTGCTTTCCAACGGAAGGAGCTCCAGCCCAAATTCCGGCAACAGTAGTTCTCGAATCACATTGGGCTTCATGAGACTTACCACATAGGAACAGACAGAAAATTTAAATCCCGGGAACACTTCCTCTGTTACAGCCGCACCCCCCAAAATGTAGCGCCGTTCCAAAACCAACACTTTTTTTCCTGCCCGACCCAAATAGGCTGCTGCTGTCAGGCCATTGTGCCCACCGCCTATGATGATAGCATCATATTTTTTTACTGCGGACATGAGCGTTTCCTTTCCGGATCAAAGAAGGGTGTTTTCACTATTCGTGCCGATGTGAGTTTTCGATAATGTTCTATTTTTAATTCGAAATCTAACTGGGCGTTTTCTTTTGAATATTCAACTTTCACATGTGCCAAAGCAATATATCTTTTCAGGATGGGAGACCAACATCCACTGGTGGCATAACCCACCTGTTCATTGCCCTTATATAAGGGTGTGCTGGTTCGCCATGCCGTGCAAGGAAGTCCCGGCGGTAAGCCGACCTTCCGATAATGAGATTCTAATTCGTCCCATTCAATTTCTATCCCAACAAATTTCCATTCCGAACCGTGGGCTTTTTCTACTTCCAGCGCTTTTTTCCCAATAAAATCTTTTTTCTTCAGTTTTACAGCCCAGTCTAACCCAAGTTCAAAGGGAGATGATTTTCGGGGTTCGATGATGGCATGGCGGGAAGAAATATAATCCACATCAAGCAGAATTAATCCCGCTTCGATTCTTGCCATATCCAACGCATGGAGTCCGGTGGGGGTGATGCCATATAACTTTCCTTTTTCCAACAGCAAATCCCAAATTTCGAGAGCATCTGTCGGATCCATCCAAATTTCATAACCTAAATCACCTGTATATCCGGTACGGGAAATTGAAACGGGAATATCACCAAAATTCGTATCCATCATCCAGAAAAATTTAAGACTGTCCAGAGAGTCTGTAGCAATGGAATTCAGAATCGCCCGCGAGTTTGGTCCCTGTAGAGCCAGGGCAGCGGTAGTCTTAGAATCATCGGAAATAGATAAATCCATACCTGAAGCGTTGGTTTGGATCCATTCTAAATTGGGTTCAGCACTGGTAATTCTGAATTTCTGTTTGGACAATCTTTGGATAGTGCCATCATCAATTTGTTTTCCGTTTTCATCGCACCAAGGTGTATACATAACTTGTCCCACTTTGCATATATCAATATTCCTCGTGACCAATCGATTAAGAAATGCTTGGGCATCCAAACCTTCAATGATGTATTTATATAATGGTGTAATATCTAAAAGTGCAGCCTTGGTGCGGATGGCAAAATATTCATTTTCATGGGTAAGTTTATAATGAGTGGCAGCTAAATACCCGGACCAGCGGCGCCATTCTTGAGACTCATTCAGCTTGGACGTCCGCTCAAAGAACGGAGATAATTTGAGCTGGGTGTGGGCGATAAACCTGTTTTGTCTAAGCATATTAAAATACTTAAAGATTAGGCATTATAACACAGGAAATTGATTTGATACATACAAATTATTTGAAAAAATGAAAATTAGTGATAAATGAAATAATTACGACAATAAGAGTAAGATAATTAGTATGTTATTTTATATTGTCGTGATTATTTGCAGAATTATACGCATCAATAATACTCTTTACAAGTTGGTGCCTAACAACATCGGTCTTATCCAGTTGACAAAATCCTATTCCGTCAATATCATTTAAAATGTCCATCACTTGAAGTAAACCGGAATCAGACCTCCTGGGAAGATCAATTTGAGTAATGTCTCCGGTGATAATTGCTTTTGAATTCACTCCTAGTCTAGTAAGAAACATTTTCATTTGCATGGGTGTGGCATTTTGGGCTTCATCTAAGATAAGAAATGCATTATTCAAAGTCCTACCCCGCATATATGCTAATGGAATGATTTCGATGATATTTTTTGATAATAGTGGATTCAATCTTGCTTTGTGAAGCATGTCCCCCAACGCATCATAGAGGGGTGTTAAATATGGATCTACCTTCTCCTTTAGGTCTCCCGGAAGAAAGCCGAGATTTTCACCAGCTTCAACAGCGGGACGGCATAAAATAATACGATCCATATCATGATTTTCCAAAGCAGCAACAGCAAATGCAACGGCTATATAGGTTTTCCCTGTCCCTGCTGGTCCAATAGAAAAAACAATATCATTTTTTCTGACAATATCCACATATATTTTCTGACCTTTAGTTCTTCCAGTTATACCACCTTTACGACCATAAAATACCACATCATCTATTTCATGATCCGTTCGTTTTTTATTGTCATTACCGCTAATTCGTAATAAATCCTGAACATTTTTTGGGGTCAGTGAACCCTTACGATTCAATGTCTGGCTCATTTCATGAACCAGATTCCCAATTTTTTCTACTTCATCTTTTTCCCCTTCAATGTGGAATTCATTTCCCCGTACGACAACATGGGCTGAAAAATTATCTTCCAGGATCCTTAAATTATTATCGCCGGCACCTATCAATGCCTGAAGATCCACTCCTTTTAGTGCAATACTCTTTTTCATAGATAAAAAAACATCTGTAATTTAACGGTTGAAATTTACACCACGAATCTTTCTAATTACCAACTACAAGCCAATGAATTACCATAAATTGTTCTTTGCTATGATTTTTTTACTGACGATACTATGGTATTCCTGTACACCATATCAGTCGAACCAAAAGGATATTTTATCTCAAAATGTTGATTTTTTAATCGTAAAGGGGAATGAATATTGGGAAAAACGTGCAGAACCTGAAAATGCTGTATGGGCAAGGAATTTTCTTTTAACAGCACATCAATTGAGACCCCAAGATGAAGAAACAGGTCTTTTGTACAGCCGGTCATGTTTTTTTGTTGGAAAATATATTGAACAAAATAAATTAATAAGAGACAGTCTCTTTATGGAGGGAGCTCTAACCGCTTTGTCCATCGTTTTAAATATTGACCAGAAGGAAATTAATTCAGAAACAATCCTGAATCTCGGAGAGGGTCGGAATTTCTTGGTGAATAAAATAGAAAATTCAAGTGCATTATCCCTTCCTGCTCTGTACATGTTTGGGCTAAATATAGGAGAATTTATTTTTCTACAACCGGTAAGGGAACGTATGAAACAACGGGATTTACTTGAATCTTTATTCCATCGCATACACAGCCTTGACGCAACCTATGATTTTGGAGGTCCTCTTCACCTTTTAGGTATATTGTATTCTCGATTACCAGGAATGGATGTGAAGCAAGCTAAAGCCTATTTTGACAGAGCAATTCAAATGTACCCCAATTGTTTCAGTAACAGGACCGCCAAAGCCGAATATTACTTCATCAAATCTGGACACCGGGAAGCATTCCATAACGAATTATCTAAGGTTATAACTTTAGACCCAACACAAATACCCGATATAATGCCTGAAAACATCATGGAACAAGGAAGAGCAGAAATCCTTTTGGAAAGGGAATCAGACTTATTTGAGTAATCCTAACAGTAAATAGATATCTGGATGGTTAATCAAAATGGAATTCTTTCATTAGTGTAAGTAATGTTATTTGTTATTAATTACACATAAAACTATCTTTGATTCTCATTTTAAAACATGTAATTTTAACCAAGTTTATTGATATTTCTGTTATAGACACTGTTATTTTAGGATCTACAATAAAAACCAGAGGAAGCTGTACTCCGTTTACAAAAAACAGGCCTTTCCCGATTATCGGGATGAAGGAAGTTTGCTGTAAGCGGGAGGCATCCACCGTGAAAAATCGCGGTCCTGAAAAACAACTGTAGCAGAATAAAAAGGCCTTCTGCAAAAAATCAGAGGGCTTTTTTATTTAATCTCACCGTTTACCATTTTTTGGAGCTGCTCAATACGGCTCCGATTTCCCCTGATTTTGAATAACATTCCCTTTTCATTATGCATTTTACGGATAACTTCCACTCCTTCCTGTACAGATGAAATATTTTTCCCCTGTTCATAGGGAACAAAGAGTTCTGCGGTTGTATAACATTCTTCCATTGCCATCTTAATTTTATGAAGCAGGGCATCCAAACCAAGATAGTTTTGGGCTGAAATATAGAGCCCCTCAGGTAATTTATTTTTCAGATATCCCATTTGAATATCCTGGTCCATTTTATCCAATTTATTAAAAATAACTAGATATGGAACTTTATCTGCCTTGATTTCGATCAAAACATTTCTGATGATTTGGTAGTGCTCCAAAACTGATGGAGAGGAAGCATCCAATATAATTGCCAGCAGATCCGCTTCAGTTGTTTCACTCAATGTGGAGTGAAAACTGGCAACCAGATGATGAGGTAATTTTCGAATGAATCCAATGGTATCACTCAATAAAAAGGAATGTGATGAATCAATGTCAACTGATCGGATAGTCGTGTCCAGAGTAGCAAATAACTGGTCAGCAATATAAACATCTGCTCCGCTTAATGCCTTCAACAAGGTTGATTTTCCTGAATTTGTGTATCCCACCAGGGCAACCTTAAATTCCGATTGACGGCGTTTTCCCTGTACTTCCCTTTCCTTTTCAATTTTTACTAACTCTTTTTTCAGTTTTGAAATCCGTGTTCGAATAAGCCTCCTGTCCACTTCAATTTGGGTCTCTCCTGCTCCGGCTCGTGTTCCGATTCCACCCATCTGCCGCTCCAAGTGAGTCCACAAACGTGTTAGCCTCGGAAGGAGATACTGTAAATTTGCCAATTCAACCTGGGTTTTTGATTCCTTGGTAAGGGCATGATTTTTAAATATATCTAAAATTAGAGCACTGCGGTCTAAAACTTTTATGTCTCCACATATCTTTTGATAATTCTTAGATTGGGTGGGACTTAAATCATCATCAAAAATAATGAGGTCAATATCCAATTCTTTTGCTTGATGAACCACCTGTTCCGCTTTTCCCTTCCCAATATAATAGACAGGATTTATCTTCTGAATCTTCTGGGTAATTAATCCCACCACATCTGCTCCAGCAGTGTCAGCCAACAGAGTAAGTTCCTCTAAATGTTCCGCGATGATTTCTTCCGTATTAGTACGGTGAATCACCCCCACCAATAAGGTCCTTTCCTTGTTCGCCGAATTTCGTTTGGTTATCATTATGGACTATCGCCTGATTCTACTCGTACCCAAAATAGTTTCAAGGAGGAAGAATATGATTGCTAAAATTAAAAATCCCCTCCACAAAGATGATCCGTAACGGATATTTTTTAAATGGTTTTCCAAGTCTGTTTGAGGTGGAACCCATCGAACGCGATCATGGGAGAAAAGATTGAGAACCTCATCTTTTGATAACCGTTCCGACGGATATTCAAATTCCGATAACCCTGTTGAAAATGATGCATAAGTTTCTCCATTATTTAACACTTTATACGAACCCAATTCTTCTGTATGCATAATTTTCAACTGGTTTGCATTATAGTCGGGAATTAATTGAACTTTTTTCCCTGACGGAGTAAGCAACGTCCACTCTGATTTCAAATCTTTGTCCTCCACACCAATCATCTTTATTTCTCCCACGATTACCGGTTTTGTGTTGGATTCATCTGTAGCTAAATAAAGAAGGATTCGATGTAAGAGAGATACTGCCAACCCTTTGATAGGAAAATCACTCCAATTCAAATCCATAAGAGATGTAAAATAAAAAAGAATGCCTCCAAAAATCGGAATTTCCAAAAGATATGGATCGCCATTATTCAATGTTAATACCGGGATATGCTTCAGTGGTGGAGTAATTTTTATGTACTGAAATACTTGAGGAAGCTCATTTTTAATATTTCTTAATTTTAAATCATCAAGAACAGGATGATTATTCTCAGCGACAGAAACGGAGTAGAATGATTCTCCCGATACCGAGTTTAATCCTGTGACCTGAGGTAATTGTAATGATTTTATAGCAATTTCATCCAACTGTGTTACCGTACGGTCACCGGCAAACCAAATAATACCTCCTCCTCCATTCAAAAATATCTGAATATCATCAATAACATTTGGACTTAATCTACCTGGATTATACATAATCAGTACATCCGTATAATCCAATGGAAGGTGATCCGGATTAGGATTTATTTTTGTTTCAACAAGTAGAAACCCAGTTTGATTATCAATGGCTGACAGTGCAGTTTCCAAAAGAAAAGTTTCTTCCACCGATCTGCCCATAACCGTACAGGAAATTTGTTCAGGAACGGTAAAGTCAAATGAAAGATAATTGTCAAGTAAGTAATCATCCTCTGGAATTTCTAAATGTCCTTGAATTACTCCACTCATACCAGGATACACTTGATAAATAAAATCTTTTCTTTGCTTTCTGCTAAACGATGCCACCACCTGTCCTAACCGGTCATCTTTTAAAAATAATTCCAACGGAATATTTCGTTTATCCTTTAATCCATCATTTTTTACTGTAGTTTCTATCTTCAAAAGCGAATTCGGAAGACGAATTTGGCTGAGAATATCCACATCTAATAGAGATAAATTGTTGGTCAATTCCTCTTGAGAAATACCATAAAACCGCCACCCTGTTTCCGATGTGTCTGCCAGAAAATGTGATACCGGGATATAATCCACCATATCAGCATGAATTTGTTTTGAAAAATCACTGATGATGAAACATTCTTTGTTGGGTTCAAACGCATCTTGCATATGTAAAACTGAATCCACCTTCAGAAAAAGATGATCTTCAGTATTGGAAATTTGAACTCGTTCCAGTGCAGTCTTCAGGGACTGATCACCAGGACTTCCATAATAAATCTGTTTCAGGGGATTTGTTTGATAACAATGAAATACGGTTAACTCATCATAGATATCCGCAATATCTAAAACATGGGATTTTCCATTTTCTAACAGGGAACTTCCATCTCTTAACATGGACATACTGGCCGAATTATCTAAAATGACAACCACTCTTGATTCTTTTATCCCGGCAATCCAAGCAGGAATAAATCCTTTAAAAACCGGACGAGCCGCCATTAAAATGAGACAAATAATAATAAGCATACGAAGGAGCACCAGAAGCCATTGACGTATTTTTAACCGTTTAATGGTCTCATATTCCAATTCACGTATATATTTCAATGAGCTGAATTCTATCTCTTTAGTTTGACGTAAACTGTACAGATGTATAATTATAGGAATGGATGCAGCCAGCAGACCCCACAACATAGCTGGTGTAAGAAAAATCATAAACTCGCACCCCTGAACAATGCCATTACTCCTCCAGAAACGATGGGAATCATTAAATTATCATCTATAGGTAATGGACTTAATTCAATCAGACTGGCTGCTAACGAACCGGAAATACGATTAATCCAGATTATTGACGGGAAAAATATCGAAATGAAAATGCATGAGATAAATCCTCCCGCAAATCCCTCCAACGATTTTTCTCCAACCTTTATTTTTCCATATCGTTGCCCGATTAATGCCGCAACCGTATCTCCCACACTCATAAAAAGAAGGGCTAATACTGCAATATCTTTCTCAAAAAGAAACACACTGATGGTACCCCCAATAAATACCCATGTTGCTCCGGTCAATTTTCCTTCTAATTCATGTTTTCTCAACATGGGTGAGAAAAATATTCGAAACCATTTTTGAATCCAAGCAATTCGGGATCGAAAATAATCAACGGTCACAAAACAAATTGTGACCGAAAATAAAATCCATACCATCGTCATCCGGTCTTGTACAAAGAAATAATAACTTAAGGGTATAACCGAATTACCTAAATGGATAATCTTGCGTTTTATTTCTTCTTTTTTGAGTATCAACTATTTTTCCATCATTTGATTGAATATGTCCTGCAAATCCTCTACACTGATGATAATATCAATAGGAATCGATCTTTCCAAAACAGTTCCCGGAACAATGGATTGGTCTAACACCGTAAAGGGAATTAAAGTTGTATCTTGTTTATAATCAACTTTACCTAATAATAACCCGGATTTTTTCAATTCTTTTTCCGCTTTTGTTTTACTGAGTTGATACAAATTTGGAACCTGGAAAAAATTTGGTGGTTTTCCCTTACTAACGCTCAAATGAATCCCATTTCCTTTTCTCAAAATATCTCCACCTTTTGGTGATTGCCAGATTATTGTACCTTCTTTTTTATCCGGATGGAATTCAAAATATACTGTATCCAACAACAAACCAACTTGTTGTAAAATCAGTGTACCATTTCTTTTTGATTGCCCAATCAGATAAGGGACCTCAACCAATCGTTCGGGGTGAGATATTGATAGACGAATGGTACGACCTATCTTAACACGGGAATAGGGTTTGGGAAATTGATCCATAACGATGCCTGGCAAAACCGTATTTGTGAACACAGTATCATTTATTACCGCTTTAAATCCTTCAGACTCCAGAACATCTATTGCTTTAGAAATAGTTTTGTTTTTCAGATTCATCAATGGAATATTGTGAGCTTTTCGTATGTACCAAGGCATAATCATTGAGTTAAAAATGATTAAAGTAACAAATCCCAAAAATCCAAATACCAATAGGTATCTAATGAAACGATTCATCTGATGTTTATTTCAAACATGATTAGGATATGAACTATGAAACTTAAAGTTTCATTTTTTATAAATTCCAAAGTTATTTTAATTAACCCTTCCTAAAAATATTATTTTATTTCTTGATTACAAAAACAAACGCGGTTGTCAGTCGCCAAATGTGTCTCCAATGATGACATCAACACCATTCAGAAAATCCGGTGTTTCCATAATTTTCTTTCCCTCTCTTTGCATTGTCAATAATTTAATTTGTCCATAACCAGCTTGAATTATAAGCTGTTTTTTATCACAATATGCTACCGATCCTGGATTTTTTTTCTCATTGGATTGATTAACACGTGACCTCAATATTTTAAAACGCATTCCTTTCCAATAAGTAAATGCTCCCGGTATTGGAGCCAGTCCACGGATTTGGTTATGAATAATTTCAGCGGGTTGTGCCCAATCAATACGACTGTCACCTTCCTTGATTTTCGGAGCTGAAGTAGCAATAGAGTGCTCCTGTTCTTGTGGAGACAAGGAATTATCTTTTAAACGATTTAGAGTTTCCAATAATAAATAGGCTCCCTTTTTGGACATTTTTTCAGATAATGTTCCATAAGTATCAGAGTCATTAATTGGAACTTTCACCCTCATCAGAATTGAACCTGTATCCACTAATCTTCGAATGATAAATGTGGTTAATCCGGTCTCCCTTTCACCGTTCATTATGGCTCTTTGAATGGGCGCTGCTCCACGGTAATGGGGGAGCAGGGAAGCATGAAGGTTAATAGACCCTTTTTGTGGAATATTCAGGAGAGAATCCGGCAGAATTTTAAATGCCACCACTAAAAAATAATCTGGATTAAAAGTGTTTATTTCCTCTAAAAATTTTGGATCATCTAATGTCTGAGGTTGCAAAAGAGGGATGTTTTGACTTTTTGCAAATTCACCAACTTTTGTTATTTTTTCTGTCTTCTTCCTACCAGTTGGTTTTGAAGGATTGGACACAACCGCCAACAGGGAATATTCTGATTCAACAATTACTTTTAAGCTGGGAACTGCAAATTCAGGATTTCCCATGAATATTATATTCACCGTATCCTCAACTCGTTTTTAAAATTTAAATCAGTTTTCGAATGATGATTAAAAATTACAAATAAACTTCGGGTTTTGATTTTATATTTGACCCCTTAATAGAAGTTTTTTTAAAGTTTCGAATGTTTTTTAAGTAGGGAATCTTTGCCGCCCTGCTCACCCGGTCAATGATTAATATTCCATTTAAATGATCCACCTCATGCTGAATGGCTCTTGCAAGCAATCCGTCAAATTCCTCTACTTTTTTCTTTCCATCCTCATCATGGAAACTGAATGTAATAACTTCCGGTCTGGTGATATCAAACTTGATTTCCGGAAGAGAAAGACAACCCTCAGAATACACAGATTCACCCTCAGAATTTTCGATTTTTCCATTTATAAAAATACGAGGGTTTTCATTTTCATCCACATGAGAAATATCAACAACAAATATATTTTTTTTTACCCCAATCTGATTGGCTGCCAATCCAATTCCTTCAGCTTCATACATGGAATCCATCATATCGTTAATCAGGTCGGATAAATCTTCATCTGGTAATACATTATTACATTCTTCCCTCAGAATGGGATCACCATAGTAAACGATATCTCTGACTGCCATTAAGTATTCACTCCCTCTGATAAAGTATCCTCATCAGTTGTTTTTCCTTCTAAGCCAGCGATGGATGACCTGTCCACGGTGATATTTACATTTTTCCCTATATTCACAACGAGAACAGTACCTTTTTGTTTGACTCCTGCAATTGTTCCATGAATTCCACCAATGGTGATAACCTTATCTCCTTTTTTCAGGGATTGAATCATTTGTTGTTTTTTCTTTTGTTTTTTAGTATTAGGTCTAATCATCAGAAAATATACAATGAACATAATAACGATAAAAGGTAGCATAGCTGCCAGACCCCCGCCCTGCCCGGATTCGCTCCCAGCCATTGCTTGTATGATTTCCAAAATTCTCTCCTTAAAATTTGTGTGTAAAATTAGACAGTCTATCGTCGTTTAACAAGGTGTACTATCAACAGATTTGATTAAAATGATATGAATGTTATAACAATCAACAAAGACATAATAATACCTTATTCAGAAATAAAATTTGAATTTTTCCGATCATCAGGTCCGGGAGGACAACACGTAAATAAAGTTGAAACGGGCGTCCGTCTGCGGTTTGATTTGACCCGTTCCGTACACTTACCAGGGTATATGAAAAAAAGACTTTTGCTTATTCACAGAAGGAAAATAAATCAAGGTAGCGAATTATTAGTTGAATCTACATTGTATAAAAGTCAGCACCGGAACAAACTGGAAGTGATTAACAAATTTACTGAATTACTCATTCAGGCGTCAAAAAAAGAGAAAAAACGAATAAAAACCACCCATACAAGATCATCAATAGAAAAACGTTTATTCAAGAAGAAAAAGCGTAGTAACATTAAAAAACTACGCAAAAAACCTGACCAAGATGATTCATAACAAGATTCCAAAATTATTTTTTTACCGGGATGCCGTTTGTGTTGCAAAAAAATTACTAGGGAAAGTCATTTTTTCCAAATATAAAGATATGTGGCTAACTGCACAAATAATAGAAACAGAAGCATATTATTTGAAGGATAAAGCCAGCCATGCTTCATTGGGATATACAAAAAAACGAAAAGCGTTATTCATGCCTCCCGGAACAATCTATATGTATTTTTCAAGAGGAGCTGATTCCTTAAATATAAGTTGTAAAGGAAAAAGAAATACAGTTTTAATTAAATCGGGGTTTCCCATCAAAACCAACAGTAATTTTGATGTCATGATTAAAATAATGCAAAATTTAAACCCCTTAATAAACAAAGCGGGTTTTCGAAAAATCGAAAAGTTATGTTCCGGTCAAACACTTTTATGTAAATCATTAAATTTGAAAGTAAAAGATTGGGACAAAAAACAATTTAATTTAACCCGGTTTTTTATTTCAGATCAAAACGATAACCCCGGAAAAATCATCTCAACACGCCGTTTAGGGATTACAAAAGGAAGAGATGAACACTTGTTTTACAGATTTATTGATTTTCGATTATCTAAATATTGTTCAAAAAATCCACTAACAAAACAGGCTGTAGAGGGAATTGATTTTCTCATAAATTCTGGTCATTAGGATTAAGGGATATGGATTTCGACTGTTGTCCCTATATTGGGGACAGATTTAAGTATGCGAATAGTCCCATGATGTAATTCTTGAATAATCCGGTAACTAAGAGATAAACCAAATCCCCACCCATATTTTTTTGTCGTAAACCCCGGACGAAAAACATGTTTCCAATTTTTACGTAAAATCCCTGATCCATTATCTATTACATGAATTCGAAGTCCGTCAGATTTCGGTAACAATCTAACCTCTACTTTCCCAGATTTAGGTTGTAACGAATCCAACCCATTTTTGATCACATTCTCAATTGCCCAGGATAGTAAAGTTTCATTAGCCATCACTTCTAATTCTTGAGAAATAGGATTTTCAATTACAATTTTAAAATTATCTGATGGCAATCTCCGATTTAAATAGTTTACAACCTGCTGGATTAAATCATAAACTTTTACTGAACTCAGTTCTGGTTTGGAGCCGATTTTTCCAAAACGGTTTCCCACCTGCTCCAGCCTTTTCACATCTGCTTCAATTTCAGGTATAATTTCCAGTGATTTCTCTGGATGTGATTTCAATCTCTCAACCCATCCTATTAATGCGGAGACAGGTGTCCCCAGTTGATGAGCTGTTTCTTTTGCCATACCAGTCCAAATATTATTGTTCTCAGTTTGTCTTATGTAGGTAAATCCTGCTAATCCGAAAAAAATGATAAAACAAAAAGTCGCTATTTCAAGATAAGGAAGCCATTTTAATTGCCGGATTAAAACAGAGTCCCCATAATGCAAATACCCCAATATATGTTTTTCATCAGAACCCGGAGCAGAATAAACCAATACTATCGGCGAATTTTGTTGATCCATAAAATCCTGATTTCGCTTAATTACTGATGGTTCCATCCAATCATCCGGAATATTTTTCCAAGATCGGGGATTCCCTAAGGCATCTGACTGAATGATAGGAAATTGGATTTGGGTGATGATTTTATCAAATATAAAATTTAGATTTTCATCAGTTTCGCTCTCTACAGCTTCAGCAATGATCTCAGCATACATATGTACTATCTTTCGATTATCCTCTCTTAATCTTTCAACAATCCACTGTGAATAATACAGAATCCCTGTAAAAAAGAGAAATCCAATGAGTAATAATCCCACTTTTATATTGGCTGAATAGCGGAAAGATGTCACTTCAGATTAACTTCCTATCAAACGGTTTTATAATTTTGAATAAGCTATACATTTCTTCTTACTGTATAAAATCTTCCTTCTTTAACAAGGTCTGTCAAATACCAATTCTCATTGTTCCATGGATTTCCTTTAATATCAGTTTCCTCTGAAATGTAGATAAATAGCTGTTTTGGTTTTGTAGGTTTTTTTCTACAATATTCATTCAATAAATCCCCCATGTTAAAAAATCCAGCCGACTTCAATACACTGACCAAAAATTTGCTTCGTTTAATTGTATTACATTTAACCTGAATAATTCCTTTTTGGAAAGCGTATTCCCGTACAGCATTCAGGAGATTTCGGAAAATATGTTTGTTCTTTCCATCAGCAAATATATCTATTATGAGAAATGTGTTTAGTTCCGACACTAATACAGCATATCCCAATAATCTATCATTCTCATAATGACATAGAAAGGTGTGGTTATGGTAGGGATTATCCTTAAGTCGCCAGTTGAGGTAAAGGGCAGACCTGTCAACCGTGATACCATACCGGGATTTATTCCGTTTCCAAAGATCTTCAATCTGAGAAAAGGAAACATCCATATCATTAAATATTTTTATTTGATTCGTTAATGTAAACTTTGGCGGCTGAGGTATTCCTCTCAACAAAATGCTAAAGAAATATGCAAATATTCTTCCTAACATCTGATTCTTTTTTATAAATGAGGGAAACATAGGTATAAGACTATCTGGGGGTAATTGACTTTTAATTAAAACACGGTAAGATACCCAGTCATCAAAAGCACGATACCCGAGTTTTTCGCGAATTCTTCCTGGAACTCCTTTAGCAATATTTCCGGTAGTAGTGAAAAAGACTTTAAATCGGTTTTTGGCTATTTCAAAATATTTCTTTTCGTGAGGGAAATATATGCCCTTTCCCCTTATATCGGGGTGACTCATACAATTTTCTGTTTTCCCTGCTATGTATTTTTTACCAAAAAAACTCAAGGGCGTTGGGATAAGACTATATTGAGCTATCAGTTGATCCTCAGTATTTCGGTCATTATCAAAAACAAGCCATATACCTCCCTGTCCATCCCAGGTATTTATCCACTCCCACACATATTCATTCTGATTTCTATGCCTACCAGTAACGAGTTTGTACAGGTTGTTTATCTGTATTTCATCACCCGTTTGATAGGGTCTTTGTATTTTGCTTATTTTATTTCTCTTGGTACAATTGGTTTAAAAAACTTTGTTCAATTTTCAGTAATAATTAATAAATCCCAATGATAGCTGAAAGCTTTCCATTATAAAATCATTCATTTTTCTTAAAAAACTTTGCAGGATTTCCATACCAAATCTCATTATCTTCAATATTGTTCCTTACTTGTGAACAAGCTCCTATAATGCAATTTTTACCTATACTGAAACCAGGCATTAAAGTGACATTTGCTCCAACTAAAGTCCCATCGCTAATTCCCTTTACTATTTTTATTTTGTCTTCTTTTAGATTTGGGGTATCGGTAAGAACAAATCCATATTTTATGGTAACATCAGATCCAATTAACGCATTAGCAGAAATAGTACACCTACTTCCAAACGATGTATTGTCTCCTATTTTCACACTTTCTCTAATTTCACAATAAGCTGTGAAACTACAATTTTTTCCTATTCTGGCTCCTTTTTTAACAATGCAAAAGGGACCAATCCTTGTATTATCACCAATTTCTACACCCTCTTCAATATAAGCTAGAGGATGGATGTCTGTATTTTTCCCAATAATTGATTGATTTGATTTCATTTTATTCTCCTTACATGGTTATATTCAAAAGTTTTATGAATATCATCATTACACACCTCTAGAGCATAAAAATATATATATCTATTTTTTAGTTTTCTTCGTATTTTTAAGCCAGCATCAATAAAAGACTGTTCAACCGTTTCCATTTTGTATTCTTTATAATCTAGCTCCCAATGATGTGCATCAGTAAAAATATTTCGAGCAAGAATTTTCCACTCCAATTTTATTTTTTTCAATAGAGGCAGTTTTATTTCAAGGTCCAATAATGTTCTTTCATTTCTAGGTAATGATATAAACGCATATTTTTTTACAAAAGTGGGGATTTTCTTTATAATCTTTTGAGATTCTTCAAAGGGAATATGTTCTAATATTTCAAACGCCATTAAATGATCATATTGTTCCTTGAAATCATGCTCCACAACATTGGTTAATATATTCGGTTTCTTGCCCTCGTCAATGTCAAGGGTGGTAACTGAAAAACCTTTGCTGCGGCAATAGTTGGCTGTGAATTCGCTACCAACACCAATCTCAATAATCGTTTCAGATTTATTCTTATTAATAAACCCTTCCATGATTTTTTGCTGATACCAATAAAAAATCCAATGATCACAAGGCTCAAGGTGTTTCGTCCATTCTGCACCATACTTATAAATGTTATTTTTGAATTCTACGCTTTTCAATTCCTCGCTCATATGGAAAGTTTCTTTATGAAAAATATTACAGTTGGTGAATGTTAAAAAATAAATTATTTAGAAACATTTTTCTCATTTTTCCTTATTTCAAGTAAAATTATTCTATAAATAAATAAGTTATAAACTAAGTAAAACAATGCTGTGGATAGTGTCAATGCCCAAAATACAGATTCAATGTCAGATCGAAAAAAGTACATTGAACCGAAACGGACGGCAAGTGAAACAATGGTCAGATACAGTGCAATTTCCTGTTTGTTCATGATGGTAAATGTAGTACTGATAGGAGATGTTGTAAACTGCATAAACATTCCTATAGCGAGAATCTGTATAATAACTCCGGAGAACTGCCACTCGTTCCCAAAAATTATCTTCATAAAAAACGGGGCAAAAAGAAAAATGGATAAAAAAGGAACTAATCCTATACCCGCTAACCTTTGTACTGTTTTTTTATAAACATTTAATAATTGTTCTGGTTTATGATTGAAGGTGTCCGTAGCTTTTTGAAAATAAACTTTTGTTACGGATGTACCAAACAAACTCATTGGTATGACAGTAATACGGTTTGCCAACATATAAAGTCCCACCATTTCCATTGAAAAATATTTTGCTAAAAAAAATACTGGTATCTCTAAAGAAAGTGTATTCAAGAATACTATGGATGAATTGACCAAAGGAAACTTCTTATATTGAATAGCTAGATTTTTGATAGAATGAGCAGTTTTTTCCTGAATCATAATCATAGATTTTTTAATATAAAAGAAGGAAGCAATTAGTAAACCAAAAATGTAGCAACCAACAAGTGTAAAAAAATCCGGATAAAACCATCCAAAACCGATAGCGGAGAATTGTGTGGTTGATACCTGATAGACCCGCACTAAAGCAAATTCACTGAACTTCTTTTTCCGAACCAGCCCATACTTGATAATCTCCAGAAGTCCATAAAAGAAAACCCCTGCTGGAATCAATAGTGCTACGTTAACAAGCTCTACAGCATTTAATAAAGTTAATAATGGATACCGGAAAAAATAGAATACAGCCGCTGTCACAAGTGTAACCCCTACCAATACAAGAAAGGATAATTTAAACATTATTGATGCCACAGCATCCTCTTTGGGCAAGATGATGGCCATATCGTACCTCAAAGAGGCTACAACCCCGATCATAGTAATAATGGATACCAATAACTGGTACTTCCCTAAATCTGAAATGGAAAATATGTTGGTAATGACGGGCAGAGTCAGCAGCCCTACAGCACTGACAACAACTGTGCTAAATGAAAGTTTCAGTACATTTTTTGAGAACTCAGATAAATTCAGAAACCCGGCGGGTATCATTATTCAGAATAAAACTAATTTTTATTAAGTTGATTATTAAAGGATGCTACTGTTTGAAATTCTGCATCCATTTCCTGTCCGTATTTGATTGTTCCTATCAGCACCTTTTTCCATTTCTCATATTTATATCCTGTGATGGTATTATTATGCCAAATAAAAATGAAGTATCCTGAGAACTTATTTATTTCATCTATTAATTCTTTAACTGCACGAATTCCGGCATCAGGTTTCAATCCCATATAATAAGGCTGAATCAGGGTTTTATCCATCATCTGAAATGGGAATTCCAAGAAGGAAAAGGGTGTTTCATTCTCAAAATTATAGGGAAAGTAAGGAAAGCAAAATCCATTTCTGAATCCAATATGTTCAGCAAATCCCAATGAAGTGTCATATACTAATCCTGATTTTTCAATGACACTAAAAGATTCTGGATTACTCATCATAAGATAGTGAAATCTTCCCCCATGTACTTGATTAGGAAATTTACTCAATTCACCGGATAATTTTGCAGTATCATATCCCGTTCCTATACTACCGTGAATACCAACCTCATGTCCAATATTAGCTAATTTGTTAATGACCTCCTGCATTTGTTTCGATGAGAAATCATAATCTGCATTGGGATACCCATTTTTCCTTTTTTTTTCTGTAATAAAATAATAGGAAGAAGTTACATCAAATTCCTTTTCAATTTTTAACAGTTGATCAAAATTAAACCATAAATCCTGTCCATAAATCCGTTGAATCCACTTTTTTGATCCGTTCCACCATTCTCCTCCCCTGACTTGACGATAACCATCCTGTAGAGACCCGGTTTTACATTGGTCAATATCATGAGTTATTCCAACTTTCAATCCATGTGTATGTTTCGGATTCATCGATACATTCATCCCTGGGACTGATTCAATTGCTTTTACTAAAATATCAAAGTAATAATTGACAACCGGAGTGCAGATTAGACCTGATTTAGATAAAAAACTTTCCTTAAAAGGGAACCTACCCATTTCATCAGTTGCATCGCTGACATTCTCCTGCCAACAAGACAAAAAATAAAATGTACTCATAATAACATCTCCATGAATGATAGTATGACTCTGTTCTGTTCTTTCAATCAATTGCTGAATTTTGGATTCAGAAAACAGTATCGGAATGTTTTTCCCATCCCAAACAATGAAGCAATAATTGGGGATTTCTTGTTTATCAGAAAAAAAGGAACCCACATCACCGGGAATAACTCTAAGGACGGATTCATTATTATTCCCATAATCGAGTTGAATTGGTTTGTTCAATGTGAAAATATTATTAAATGTATCAATGACCCAGTTTATTTTTGAACTTAAACCAGAAAATTGTTCGTCTACTCGAACAGAAATACTGTTTTGATCTATTGTAATCACCTCTAAATCCTGTTCAATTTCTTCAATGCTTTATATTTCAAAAACATCGCCTTCATAAAATTTTGGAATCCAATATAATCTTTCCACTTTTCAATATACTCTGACAAAACAGTATCCTTCCTAAATTTATTTACAGCTTTTAACAAAATTATGTGTAAACGATGATAGCTGATTGTGGCTGGGTCAATGTCCGGATAAAAGTCTGCGTGGCAATAATTATACCTGGACCAATAGCCTAAATCAAATGATGGAAGGGAAGCAAACAACGTATTGAGCCCATTGTTTATAAGTTGAGTACAACGTTCATCCTCTGGAAAAACACGATGAAAATCAAACAACCCGAAGATAGAAAATATGTGCCCATTTAAAACCAGAACGGGGACATGTGATGGATATTCTTCAAAAAATGGTCCCCATTTGGTTAGAGACATGACTCCACCTTTTGATACTGGAAATTCATAGGAAACAAGTGCTTTTTGAGCGGTCTCAAGATACAGGGATTCTTTAGTGAGTTGAAAAGCTCTTAATAGAATAGAGATAGCACGAGATTGAGAAAATGCGGATTGCCACGGTCCTGGATTTTGATACGCTGGCAAGGGGACATGCGTCAACCAGCGCATGCCTAATTCATTTTTCTCCTCTCCATTATTAACAAACCAATCCGCAAATTTAATAAACCGTTTTAGGTCCGACTCTGATTTTGTCCTTAAATAGGTGTGAAATACAGATAAACCTACTTGGCCAATTGTAATCGGATAATAAATTAATTCTGAGGATGAAACATCAATGTAAGGACGATTAAGGGGAATCCCATTTTCATCATAATCTGCAATGAGAGACTGAACCAGTTTTGACCGTACAATATCCTCATCAAAGATTAAATAATATTCCCCCAGGTCAGGAGATGTCATTTCATCAGATATCCTATAAAAATCGGAGCCTCTTTTAAAATCATCTGCGACTTTTTTTAACATGAATAACTTCTTCTTAAAAGACATATGTTAGTTTGCCAGATTTGAAAACAGTTTACATAATTGTCCTGTAAGATCTTTTCGGTCGTATTTATAAATGTTCTTTGAATATATATTCTTTGGATTCAGTATAAGGTCAACTATTCCCTTGGAATCATCGTAATTAAAAATAAAACCACCATGTGTTTCATGAATAATCTCTGCAACATCAGAATCGGTAGGTGCAATACAAATGATAGGAGTCTTAGATCGAAGGTATTCAAACACTTTTCCAGTTATAATTCCTCTATTGTTGTTGGTATTTGGCACAACCAGTAGTAAATAATTTGATGCAATCATGTATTTAATAGCGTCGTTGTGAGGAACATATCCAATGGAATTTATTTGATTTGTTATTTTCATTTTCTCAATCAATGAGACTGCTTCAGGATGCACATTCCCAATAAATTGTATTTTAACTTGGATGTTCTTTTTTTTCAGTTCATACATAGCCATGAAAAAAGATTCAGGTATTTGGGATTTCGCCATACTTCCAACATAAGAAATAACTAAACTATTTTTTGTGTTAGCTTTTGATTCAACCCTTAAAAAATCATCTTCATCATATCCATTTGTAATTATTTCTACTTTATTCCTTAAGTTTTTTCCCATTAATAAATTATAAATGCTGGGACTCACCGTTGTGATCAAATCTGCACCAGACAGAATCTGCATTTCTTTCTCTACATCTTTAGCCTTAGAAATTTTAAGACGATTATATCCCTCTAAATAAAAAAGATCCGTCCAAGGATCCCTGAAATCAGCTACCCATGGAATTTTCGATTCCTCCTTTAGCTTTTTAGCGATAAAATGTAATGAATGAGGAGGCCCTGAAGAAAATATAACTTTAATATTTTCTTTGGTGAGCAAATCTCTTCCCGCTATGACTCCATACGGAATCCAGCCTTTCCTAGCATCAGGTATAAAACAATTCATCCTTAACCATCTACTTATTGTTGATAAAAAACCTTTATTTGGTTGATTTAGCTCAAAGGACGGTATAGATTTTTTACCAACAATCAACTTATATAAATTAAAAAGTTCAAACGTTTTTGTCTTTATCACCCGTATGTTTAAATCTGCCACTTCTTGTTCCATCGAATAGTCCAAATTTGGATATTCGCCATTATTAACTGTCAGGACAATTGGTTCCCAACCAAATTCAGGGAAATATTTGCAGAATTTCAAGATACGCTGAACTCCAGGACCTCCGCTGGGCGGCCAATAGTAGGTTATGACCAAAACTTTCCTCAACTAAAATACTCCTCCAACGAATGTTCCTTCTGCATAAATGCATTCGTGCGAATAAACATTTTTTCCCAGATGGCTAATCCTGTAAGAATCCAAAGAAAATTATAGTGCCAGCGCAGCTTTGGACTGGGTTTATAATCAAGAATGGATCGAATATAAGAGTAGTTGAAAATCCCCTGTTCTTCGACAAAATCCTGAGTAAGAACTCGTTCGACCGTTTCTTTCAAATCCTTTTGAAACTGAAGATAAGGATTGACTGTGAACCCCCATTTCTTTTTATCAAGAATCTCTGCCGGTAAGTAGGGTTTCATTGCAGATCGTAACAGAGATTTCTTCCTTCCACCTTTCATTTTGAGAGTTGAAGGGATAGAAAAAGAAAATTCCACCAAATCTCTATCCAAAAACGGTACACGCTCTTCCACTGAGTGTGACATCGACATTCTATCCTCTGTCCACAGATAATCGTTTACCATTTTGCTTTGAAATTCCATTCCTAATACCTGTTCCATAGCGGATTCGTCAGAAAATGATTCACTTAATTCAATAAATTCAGTTTCAACTTTGGGTAATTTCTTTTCAATAAATTTTTTTGTGTAGATTTGATTTAAAACTGATTCATCATGGTCCCAGACATTTCGAAGAATCAATAGCTGTCTTAACACATTCCCAGATGCCAGAACTGTTTGAAGCCCGCGACGGTATTCATCCCATTTCAAGATTCCCGTTTTCCGTTGAAGTCCAGATAGAATATTCCCCAGTGGTGTTCCAACCACTTTTTCAAGACTCCTGGGAATATGATCTGAAAGAGATCTCAACGAATGAAAGATTCCGTGAATATCATACCCCGCAAACAGTTCATCACCGCCAAGGCCTCCAAGCACAACTTTCACATGTTCAGACACAAACCGGGACATCATGAATCCCTGAAGCAGATTGATCTTTGGTACTTCTGCATGCCAGATCACATTGGGGAAATTCTTCAATGGATCGAGATTAAAGCTCAACGTATGATGATTGGTTTCGAATCGATCAGCTATCATTTTAGCACTCTCAAACTCGTCTGTGGGCTCGTTAAACCCAAGCGTGAATGTACGAATGTCTTTCACACCCAGTTCTGACATCATTGCCACAATAGTGGATGAATCCATACCTCCTGATAGATAAACACCAATCGGTACATCGCTGACAAGCTGGCGGCGAACAGCTTCTTTTATTTTAACACGTATTCCCTCTTCTGCATCTTCTGACGAAATATTCTGAATGACTGGCTTGAATTCATAATAACGCTGTATATCGATTCTGTCATTTTCATAAACAAGATAAGAGCCTGAGGGAACATGATGAATATCCCTGAAGAGCGTCTGGGTAGATTGAATATACCTAAGGTTGGCAAGCAAATGCGTGGCATGATCATTCCGTTTGCGTGGAACGTCAGGATGCACCAGAATAGCTTTGGCTTCTGATGCAAAAATCAATTGTTGGCCACTGGAATAATAAAACAGAGGTTTTACACCAAAATGGTCGCGAGCAAGAACCACACGCTTGCGTTTCTTATCCAAGATGGCAAAGGAGAAGATCCCATTCAAATCATTGAACATCTCAAGCCCTTTTTCATCATATAAATGCACAAGGACTTCAGTATCCGAACTTGTCTGGAATGAATGACCCTTCGTTTCCAGCGTATTTTTAATATCCATGAAATTATAGATCTCACCATTAAAAATCACACCCACGGTTCCATCTTCATTAAATATTGGCTGGTCTCCGGTCTCAAGATCAATGATTCGCAGCCGGCTGTGTCCCAGCCAGAATTTTTCATACCGATAAATGGATGTATTATCTGGTCCGCGGTGAACAAGCATACTACACATCGATTCAATGTGTTTTTGCTGATATCCTTCTGCTACAATACCACTAAATCCGCACACAGCAATGGAGAAATAGTTTTACTTGGTAAAATTTGTAGAGGTTCATTTAATTGAATCTTTAATTCAAAATACTATTTATGTTTTCTTTGATTAACAAAAAAGTATTAACAAAGTCAAAAATGGCATTCTTTTACTATAACGGTACAAGCCATGAAAAAAAATGAAAAGATATAGTGAATACAATACAATTTTTTCAAGGGTTGCAAATTGATAATATGACTCAGGCTCAAACTCTAACTTTAATTCATGCTGACCCTCAGGAATTACCAACGCCATTTGGATATGGTTTGCTTTGTGAAGAGGAACTAACATATCATTTAAATATGCCTTCCATCCCGGTTTGTAATAAGATTCAGAAATAACAAATAGTGAAGATGTACTAGATTGAAGATTCCACCTCACATGCCCAGGTTTAAATTCTTTCAACACAGCACTCTTCTCCCCCTTAAAATCAATATTCAGATCTAAAGCATCATGAAGGATAGCTTCATCTCCAGGAGAAAACTTCCCGCTATTCATGAAATTTAATCTATCCACAACATTTGATATTACTCTGGTATTTTTCACAAAATACCCTCTCGGAAGAAAATTTTCGTTCTGATAAATGTACATTGAGGTTCCGGAGATTTCAGGAATGAGTGAAAGTGAGGGATTATACAGGGGAGTTTGACCAATGAGATACTTCACATTCATCATTTCCACAATATTCATGTTTATGGGAAATCCATCTTCCATTGGATGATATAGATTATTGGTTATTATTTCCTGAATACCATTCATTTTTATCGAGCTGTATCCACCGATACTTTGGTGATAGTAACTCCATTGGTTACTTCCAAATAATTTTCCAATAGGAAATATCCTGAATATCTCTTTATCACTTAAAAAAAAATTGTCTGCCGATGTTTTTTTAAAATGTTTTCTTTCCAGTTTTTTTATGTCAGAAAACTTAATTTCCTTTTTTGATTGAACATTAATCAAATCAATAATCATTATTCCTGTTAGAAAGATTGCCATAAAATAAGAGTTTATCCTATTCATAAAGAACGCAACTATCACTCCGGCAGTTGTTCCCACTATTAGGAAATACCGTATAAAATCATTCTGCAATAGTTCTTTTCTTATAGTTTTTATTATCCGGATTGTTTCTTCTCCATAAGAATCATTTACGTGAGAGAATAAAAACCCGGAAGACAGAAACCAAATGATAAACCCGATTGCACAAAAACATCCGAAAATCCATAAACTCTGCCGAAAATCTTTCTTTTCTGCTCCCATGAGATATTCCAGACCAAATGCAGAAATAAGGATAATAATGAAAAAGGTCACTGTAATCGACATCATTGGTGCACGAAATTTGTTAAAAAACGGAAAATAATCGAAAAACAGTGAATAAAAGAATTCAAAATGGTGGCCAAATGATAGCAGAACAAGGAAAATTGATAAACCTACTAATCCAGAAACAAGATGACTTTTTCTAGTTGATATGATCCCTAAAACAAACAGAATTAGAATAAGAGGTCCCATATATTCATAAGACTGGGTAAAAGGCATATAACCCCAATAGCCCGGGATTGTCTTCCCTTTCAAAGAGGGGTAAGTATCACCATAATATTTTATACCTGACATTCCTCCATAAAAATGTGGTAAAATCCAGGTTCCTGTTTCAGCAGGATGTGTAGACCACTGAGTGGCATAACTCAAACCCACTCCGCCTGAACCACCCTGTTTTGAATCAGCCTCGCTTAAATTAATCGTATTTGCACCCCTTGTGGAATATGGAAGATATTCTCTGGCAAGAAACAGCGGTTGGGATGCAGACATTAATGCGATGAAAATACC
>CEQE01055721.1_pt1 | contig 24225 bp, 20 predicted proteins | sample 356201 | NCBI WGS metagenome assembly CEQE01 (sample SAMEA2619970, study PRJEB7988) | marine metagenome | biome: marine biome (ENVO:00000447); feature: mesopelagic zone (ENVO:00000213) & marine oxygen minimum zone (ENVO:01000065); material: "saline water (ENVO:00002010), including plankton...
ATAGGCATTTTAACGCAGATTCAAGGGTTTGTCGCAGCACCACCTACGCGGATCAGCTAGCGATTGTAAGCTTTCAGCACGCGCCCCTTGTCCCGCTTCCATTCCCGCTCCTTGATCGCGTGGCGTTTGTCATGCTGCTTTTTGCCGGAGGCGAGCGCGATTTCGCATTTCACGCGGTTGCGCTTCCAGTAAAGTGCGAGGGGAATGCAGGTGTTGCCTTTCTGTTTGGTCGCGCCGAACAGTCTGGCGATCTCCTTTTTGTGCAGCAGCAGCTTTCTGGTGCGGGTTGGATCGGCTGTGACATGGGTGGAGGTGGTATCGAGCGGCGTGATGTGAGCACCCAATAGGAACGCTTCCCCCTCTTTGAGCAGCACGTAGGTATCCGTAAGCTCCGCCTTGCCAGCGCGCAGACTCTTTACTTCCCAGCCAGTGAGAGCCAGTCCGGCCTCGAACCTTTCCTCGAGGTGGTAATCGAACCTCGCCCTTTTGTTACGGGCGATGGCTGGTGGTGGGGAATTTGAGCGGTTCTTGGCCATGGCGGCGCATTATAGGCGGGAATTCTTGAAAATGCAGGGGTCTGGGATGGCTCTGGCTGTTGAGTGAATTTATGAAATACTCGACAATTGCAGCCACATCTTGTCTGCATAACCACAAGGATAAATCATGGCAGGTACAACCGAATCCATTCACGGTATGTGGTCAAGTCGATTGATGTTCATTCTGGCTGCTACCGGCTCGGCTGTGGGTCTTGGCAACATCTGGAAATTTCCCTATATCACCGGTGAGAACGGTGGTGGTGCCTTTGTTCTGGTCTACCTGGGATGCGTCGCGCTGATTGGTGTTCCCATCATGATAGCGGAAGTACTGATGGGCAGGGAGGGCAGGCAGAGCCCTATCAACACCATGGTGGCGCTGGCTGACAGGTCCGGCAGGTCAAGGCATTGGCAACTGCTTGGCTGGATGGGTGCGTTGGCCGGTTTTCTGATTCTCTCCTACTACGGGGTCATCGCGGGATGGGCGATGGCGTACGTCTTCAAGACAGGGAGTGGAGCCCTTGTGGGGGCAGACGGTGGGATCGCGGAGGGCCTCTTTAGTGCATTCACCGGCAATGTCTGGGAGGTACTCTTCTGGCAGGTGGTCTTTATGGGGCTGACGATCTTCATCGTAGCCCGTGGAGTGGGTCAGGGGTTGGAGATGGCGGTGAAGTATCTGATGCCTGCCCTCTTCCTGCTCCTTCTGGTTCTGGTCGGCTATGCGACCACCACCGGTCATTTCGGGGCGGGACTGTCCTTTCTGTTCGATTTCAATCTCGGAAAATTGAGCTGGGAGGCGGTGCTGGTGGCCATGGGGCATGCGTTCTTCACCCTCAGTCTCGGCATGGCCACGATGATGGCCTATGGATCCTATATGCCGCGGGGGTCCTCGATCCTTGGAACAGTTGCCATCATAGCGGTGCTGGATACCGTGGTGGCTCTGTTGGCCGGGATGGCGATCTTTCCGGTGGTGTTTGCCAATGGATTGGAAGGCTCGGCAGGGCCTGGATTGATGTTTATTACGCTACCACTGGCCTTCGGCAAGATGGGAGACGCGGGTCAGTTTTTCGGAACCGTGTTTTTTGTCCTGGTATCCTTCGCAGCGATTACTTCAGCCATCTCGCTGGTGGAACCGGCTGCTGCCTGGGCGGTCGAGAAATTCAAGATCACTCGGGTGAGAGCTGCCATTGCGATCGGTGGCGTGGCCTGGTTGCTGGGCCTGGGGACGGTCTTTTCCTATAATATCTGGGCCGATGTCGGCTTCCTGGGCGAGAGAAACTTTTTCGATAGCGTCGACTTTCTCACCGCCCAATTCATGCTGCCATTGGGTGGCATGTTGATATCGCTGTTTGCAGGATGGTTTATAGACAGTCAGATACCGAAGGATCAGATGTCCGAGACTCACCCGGTTCTGTTCAAAAGCTGGCTGTTTCTGGCAAGGTTTATTGCGCCAATTGCTGTCTTTATCGTCTTTGTTCTGGCGCTGTCTTAGGAGTCTAGCTAACTTCCGGATAAAGGGGCGAATGCCCCTTTGCTTAAATGTTATGTACTGGCCGCCGTTTGCTCTTCTTGTTCTTCCTCTTCTCCCTCTCCTTCTTTTCGATACTCTGAGGTGGGTTTGTAGTCACCTTCGAAGTGCGTCAATCTGTCTTCACTGAAGAAGAGCGACAGACGTCGCCGGACCCGATCTCCGGTGGCGCCGATTTTGATGTCGTAGACGTAGTCCCAGCGATCCTCGTTCAGGGTGTTATTGACTATCGCGTTTCCCAGTATATAGCGCACCTGGTTCCTGCTCATACCGGGCTTTAGCTTGTCCACCATCCTTTGGCTGATGACGTTGCCCTGTTGGATGGAGATCCTGTGGACCCCCGGAAAGCGAAGGTCAGCGCAGCCACTTATGGCGAGTAGGACTAAAACGACTGCGATTCTCATATCTACTTCTCTTAGCACTTGGACGGGTCACAAAATAACGTGTTTCAGTTTGCTTCTGATCGGAGCCAGCGGTCATAATAACCATCTGCATTGCCGCTTGCTACGATAATTGTCATGGTTTCGGAAACGCAACAACTCAAAAGTGCAGGGCTGAAGATCACCTTGCCGCGACTTAAGATTCTCCAGATTCTGGAAAGTTCCCCGGTTCATCACCTGAGTGCGGAGGATGTCTACAAGCAACTGCTGGTCGCCAACGAGGAGATCGGCCTGGCAACGGTCTATCGCGTATTGACCCAATTCGAGTCGGCGGCGCTGGTGATTCGCCATCACTTTGAGGGGGGTTATTCAGTCTTCGAATTGGCCGGAACCGGCCATCACGACCATATCGTCTGCCTCAAGTGTGGCAAGGTGGAAGAATTCAGCGACCGGGAGATCGAAAAGCGCCAGCGAAACATCGCCGCCAAGCTGGGCTTTGAATTAACGGACCACAAGTTGAACCTGTTTGGCCTCTGTGGCGACTGTCGCGCATAGCAGATCGGACGGCAAACTAACTCTGCGCCGACTCGAACATCTCCTGGGCATGCGCCATGGACTGGTCGGTAATCTCCAGGCCGCCGAGCATTCTGGCGATTTCAGACACCTTTGCCGCGGCATCCAACAGCACGACGTGGGTCTCGGTCGTTTTGCCACGAGTCGCCTTGGACACGTGCAGGTGCTGGTGTCCCTGGGCTGCCACCTGAGGCAGATGGGTGACGCACAATATCTGGCCCTTGGCGGCCAGTTTTCGCAGCAGCGTGCCGACCACTTCCGCAACGCCGCCGCCAATGCCCACATCCACTTCGTCGAACACGAGGGTCGGAATGTGCGACGTATTGGCAACGATGACCTGAATGGCCAGACTGATGCGCGACAGCTCGCCGCCGGAAGCGATCTTGTTGAGGGGTCGCGCGGCCTGACCCGGGTTGGTGCAGATACGAAATTCAGTATTGCTGAGTCCATGCGCCGTTGGCTGGGATGTGTCTATTGGCATCAGTTTGATTTCGAATTGGCCGGCCGGCATGCCTAACGACTTCAGTTGGGCGGTGACCTGCTTTTCGAACGTCCGCGCCGCCTTTGTTCGTGCGCGATCGAGCTCTTCGGCCTCCGCGAAATACTCTGAACGCAGTTGCTCTACGTTCTCCTCCAGCGCGTCCATGGTTGCGTCCACATTGCCTAGCTCATCCAGTTCGGCGCTGATCCTGCCTGCCAAGGCATGCAGTTCCGCGGGGGTGGTGCGGTGTTTGCGGCTGATCTCGTAGATCTTCCCGAGCCGCTCTTCCACCTGCTTGAGCCGAGCCGGATCGATCTCGAAGTTTTCGACGTAGCGGCCGAGGTCGCTGCCCGCTTCTTCCAGCTGGATGTGGCTGGTGGTCAGCAGCTCGATCGTGTTCTTCAGATCATCGTTCTCAAGGTCTCGCAGCAGGCTCAATGCTCGGCTCAGTTGTGCCGTGATCGGTTCTTCGTCTGCAGAGATGATTGCGAGCGCCTGCTGGCAACTGGCAAGGCTGGTCTCGGCGCTGGAGAGGCGCTTCAGTTCCACCTCGAGTTCACCGTGCTCACCTTCCCCGATTGCCAACTCCTGCAGTTCCGCAGCCTGGTAGGTCAGAAGCTGCAGGCGGGCCGATTGTTCCTCGGTGGCGCTCGACAGATCGTTGAGCTCCCGCTGGCGGGCCTGCCATGCGGAGAAGAGATCGGCAACGCTGTGGGCGAGATCCGTATTGGCACCGAACTCATCCAGGAGGCGCCTTTGGGTTTCGCCGATGAGCAGTGACTGATGCTCGTGCTGCGAGTGAATGTCGATAAGCATATCGCCCAGTACTCGAAGGTCGTTGACGGTACTGGGATGCCCGTTGATGTAGCCGCGCGAGCGACCGTCCTTACTGATCACGCGCCGTAGAATGCAATCGTCCGATTCATCTTCGATCAGATCCCTGGCGCGCAACCACTCCTGCACCTGCGCATTGGCGCAGATGTCGAAGGTCGCATTGATCTCTGCCCGTTCCTTGCGATGACCCAATACGCCGCTGTCGGACCTGTCGCCGAGGGCCATACCGAGCGCGTCCAGCATGATGGATTTGCCGGTTCCCGTTTCACCGGTAATCACCGTCATGCCGTCGCTGAACTCGAGATCCAGTTGATCGACGATGGTGAAATTGGAGATCGACAGGTGGATCAACATCAGCTGTGTGTCCGAAGATCAATGATGGTGGAATTGGAGATCGACAGGTGGATCAACATCAGCGCTGTGTCCGACGGGTTGGATACCGCTATTAAACTAACTCATTGATCTCACATCAACGGCGAATCGCTCCTAATCACTGGCGATATCGTGCACGCGCCTATTGACCGCACACTTCGTCTGAATCCGTGCAGATTTAGCTTGATTCCCACCGACTAATTTGTAACTGTTTTACCATGAAGGAACGATCTGTAGACCATCGAGCGCAACAGCTGTTAAAAGCCCTGGTTGAAAGCTACATCAAAAACGGGCAACCGGTGGGATCCAAGACCCTCGTAGACAAAGCTGACCTCTCCGTCAGTCCGGCCACGGTGCGAAATATCATGGCGGACCTGGAGGAGAAGGGGCTGGTCATGTCCCCGCACACGTCCGCCGGACGCGTTCCTACCCCACTCGGATATCGCTTTTTCGTGGACACACTGGTGAAGGTCAAGCCGCTCGATTCCCTCGACCTTGAACACCTGAGCCGCGGGCTCAATCCCGATATGTCGTCGCAGCAATTGGTGGAGTCTGCCTCCGGACTTCTCTCCGATGTCACTCAGATGGCAGGTGTCGTCACCCTGCCCAAGCGGGAGCACGCCACCTTGAGGTATGTGGAGTTCCTGCACCTGTCCGCCAACCGGGTGTTGACCATTCTGGTATTGGACGAGCACGAAGTTCACAACCGCATCATCTACACCAGCAGGGAGTATGCGGAGAGTCAGTTGAAGGAAGCTGCCAATTTCATCAATCAGTCGTTTGCAGGCCAGTCCCTCAACAGCATTCGCAAAGAGCTGATATCCAGCATGCAGTCGGACAGGGAAAACATGAACTCCCTCATGCAAACCACCCTGGAAGTTGCCAGCCAGGCGTTTAACCAGGAAAGCGCCAGCGACTATGTGGTTGCAGGTCAGGAGAAGCTGATCGAATCCGCGCAGACCCAGGCGCTCGAGAATATCAGGAGTTTGTTCCAGGCGTTCTCCCTCAAGGGCGATATTCTCCACCTACTGGACCGATGTATGGAGAGCCAGGGCGTACAGCTTTTCATCGGCGAGGAGTCGGGTTACAAGGTGCTGGATGAGTGCAGTGTGGTGACCGCGCCCTATCACGTCGAAGGTGAGATGGTGGGTGTTCTCGGGATCATAGGGCCCACCCGAATGGCATACGAGAAAGTGATTCCCATCGTGGATGCCACCGCCAGGATTCTCAGCGAAGCGCTGGATGCGTCAATTCACTGATTGGCCCGCCTGAAAGGCTCTTGAAAGGTTGATGCATAGCCGCTTCAAACCTTGAATCGATCTTCTTAGACCCCATATTGATCTCTAATCCCAAACCGGTTGCGCATCGCTGTGCGACCAAACTGTGCGCTGCAGTAGGAGTCGAGTACGCATGACACGAGCCAAGACCACAGAGACCAAAGACGAGCCTGGGAACGGCAAGGAAGAGCCTGCGACCCATTCCGGGAGCAGTTCAGCGAGCAATTCTGCAAGCAGTTCTGCGAGCGACTCTTCCAGCGGCAAGGATGCGGCCGCAGCGGCGGGGGCATCATCCGAGCAGGATGGCGTGGCAAAAGCGAAAGCTCCATCGTCTAAAGCGAGCAAAAAGGGCAAGAAGAAGTTCACCAAGAAGCGCTCCGCCAAGCTCGCGGATCTGCAGGAGCAGCTATCCAAAGCCAACGAGCAGGTTGTGCTCTACAAGGAGCAGGCCCTGCGGGCCGAGGCGGAGATGCAGAACGTGCGCAAACGCGTGGTGCGCGATGTGGAGAATGCCCATAAGTACGGGACGGAGAGACTACTGCAGAGTCTGCTGCCTACGGTAGACAGCCTGGAAAAATCGGTCGAGGCAGCGGCACAGGTCTCCGACGCGAACGCGGGCCTGGTTGAAGGGATCGAGATCTGTCTGAAGATGCTGATGGATGTGCTGGCAAAGGAAAATGTGGAGCAGATCGACCCGGAAGGAGAACCGTTCGATCCGCAATTCCACGAAGCGATATCCATGGTGGAAAAACCAGAGATGGAGCCCAATTCGGTTGCGCTTGTGGTTCAGAAAGGCTATCGCTTGAATGGACGCCTGGTCAGACCTGCCATGGTGATCGTGTCCAAGGCTGAGGAGGGAACCGCACAAGATGGGGCCGCAGCGGAAGGAACGGCCGAAGACAAGGGCGCGCCGAGCGGCGGCGCACAGGATGGGGCCGCGCCTACCGAGAGCCCAAGCGGGGGTGCCCCTGGCGGGAACGCGCCCAACGGTAAGGCCGCCCAGGACAGGGCCGCCGAGGATAATGACGGACCCAAAGGCGACACGCCAAGAATCGATGAAAAGGCCTGAAGCACTTGAAATTCACGTTTCGGAGCCAATATTACCAACATCTGCCCAAAGAGCAGGCGAGAAGGAACATAAACGGGAGACTGGAGCATGTCCAAGATAATCGGTATTGATTTAGGTACCACCAACTCTTGTGTAGCGATCATGGAGGGTGATACCCCCAAGATCATCGAAAATTCGGAAGGCGATCGCACCACCCCTTCCATCGTCGGCTATGCGGACGATGATGAAATCCTGGTGGGTCAGTCGGCCAAGCGGCAAGCGGTCACCAATCCTGAGAACACCCTGTTCGCAGTCAAACGGTTGATCGGCCGTCGCTTTGGGGATGCGGTGGTACAGAAAGATATCAAGATGGTGCCCTACAAGATCGTCGAGGCTGACAACAAAGACGCCTGGGTCGATGTCAAGGGCGAGAAGCAGGCGCCTCCTCAGGTATCGGCGCAGGTATTGGCCAAGATGAAGAAAACCGCCGAGGACTATCTGGGCGAGAAGGTCACCGAAGCGGTCATCACGGTGCCTGCCTATTTCAACGACTCGCAGCGCCAGGCCACCAAGGATGCCGGTCGCATCGCCGGTCTCGACGTAAAGCGAATCATCAACGAGCCCACCGCTGCGGCGCTTGCCTACGGCATGGACAAGGATCGCGGCGACTCCACCATTGCGGTCTATGATCTGGGCGGCGGCACCTTCGATATTTCCATCATCGAGATTGCCGATGTCGATGGCGAAAAGCAGTTTGAAGTTTTGTCCACCAACGGCGACACGTTTCTGGGTGGTGAAGACTTCGACCTGCGCCTGATCGACTATCTGGCGGAAGAATTCAAGAAGGATACGGGCATGGATCTGCACAACGATCCGCTCGCCCTGCAACGACTCAAAGAAGCTGCGGAAAAAGCGAAGATCGAACTCTCCAGCAGCCAGCAGACAGAGGTCAATCTACCCTACATCACGGCCGATGCCTCGGGACCCAAACACATGGTGATCAAGGTCACCCAGGCAAAACTGGAGTCCCTGGTGGAAAGCCTGGTGGAAACGACTCTGTCGCCCCTGCGCATTGCACTCAAAGATGCGGATCTCAGCGTGAGCGATATCAACGAGATCATTCTGGTGGGTGGTCAAACGCGCATGCCGCTGGTGCAGAGGAAGGTGAAGGAGTTCTTCGACAAGGACGCCAGGAAAGACGTCAACCCCGATGAAGCGGTCGCCATGGGTGCCTCGATTCAGGCGGCGGTCCTTTCCGGCGACGTCAAGGATGTACTGTTGCTGGACGTCACGCCCCTGTCACTGGGCATCGAGACCATGGGTCAGGTGATGAGCGTTCTGATTGAGAAGAACACCACCATCCCCACCAAGAAGTCACAGATCTTTTCGACCGCGGAAGATAACCAGCCCGCGGTGACCATCCACGTCATGCAGGGCGAGCGTAAGCAAGCTGCGCAGAACAAGTCGCTGGGTCGATTTGACTTGGCCAACATTCCGCCTTCGCCGAGAGGCGTTCCACAGATCGAGGTCAGCTTTGATCTGGATGCCAACGGCATACTGAACGTGTCGGCAAAGGACAAGGCAACCGGCAAAGAGCAGTCCATAGTCATCAAGGCTTCAAGTGGCTTGTCCGACGAAGATATCGAAGCGATGATCAGGGATGCCGAAGCGAATGCCGAGGAGGATCAGAAGTTTGAAGAGCTGATCATGGCCCGCAACCAGGCGGATGGTCTGATTCATGCCACCAAGAAGACCATCGAAGAAGCGGGCGACAAGGTGACCCCGGAAGAGAAGACCAGTATCGAGGCTGCCATTGCCGAACTGGAAGAGGTGGTACAGACCGACGACAAGACGGAGATTGAAGAGCGCACGCGCAAACTGACGGAAGCATCTTCGGGTCTCGCGCAGCGGATGTACGCAGAGCAGGCCGAACAGGCCCAGGCTGAGCAAGCGCAGCCCGGAGGCGAGCAAGCCGAGGCCGGCAACGGCAACGGGAGTGGCGCGGATTCGGATGCCGTCGATGCGGAGTTTGAAGAGGTCAAGGACGATAAATGAGAGGCAACGGAAGATTAGTGAAAGGCAAAGGACGATAAGCAAAAACACAATAATACAACTTGTTGCCGAATCAACGCGGGAGGGTTCCCGCGTTGTCGTATCTGGAGCCTAAATGGCAAAGCGAGACTATTACGAACTGTTAGGGGTATCCAAGGACGCCTCCAATCAGGAGATCAAGAAAGCGTATCGTCGCCTGGCGATGAAGTATCATCCTGATCGAAATCCAGATGACGCCGCAGCGGAAGAGAAGTTCAAGGAAGCCAGTGAAGCGGCTGAAGTCTTAACCGACGAAGAGAAGCGAGCGGCCTACGATCGATATGGTCATGCAGCCTTTGAAAGTGGCGGCGTGCACGGTGGCTTTGGCGGTTTTGGCAATGCCAGCAACTTCAGCTCCATCTTCGAAGATGTGTTCGGGGATATGTTCAGTGGTGGCAGAGGCGGGCGATCCCAGACTCAGCGTGGCTCCGACCTAAGGTATACGCTGGAAGTCGACCTGGAACAGGCGGTCAAGGGGTCCAATCCGAAGATCGTCATACCGACGCTCGTAGCCTGTAAGGAGTGTGGTGGATCCGGCGCCAAAAAAGGCACCAGTCCCGTCAGTTGCGTGCAGTGTGCCGGCGCGGGTCAGATTACCGCCCGACAGGGATTTTTTTCCATCCAGCAGACCTGTCCGAGATGCCGCGGCACCGGCAAGATGATCGGCGATCCCTGCCGTGTGTGCAGGGGACAGGGTCGCGTTGAAGAGCAGAAGACGCTGTCGGTCAAGGTTCCCCCGGGCGTCGACACCGGCGACCGTATTCGCCTGCCGGGGCAGGGAGAAGCGGGCGGGCCGGGCGCTACCGCTGGGGATCTGTACGTGCAGATCGCGGTGCGGGAGCACGACATATTCACCCGCGATGGCGAGAACCTGTTCTGTGAGGTACCAATCAGTTTTACCGATGCGGCCCTCGGTGGCGAGCTGGAAGTGCCCACCCTCGACGGCCGGGTGAGTCTCAAGATTCCGGCGGAGACGCAGAGCGGGAAGCTATTCCGACTGCGCGGCAAAGGGGTCAACGTCACCCAGATCAGAGGGGGTGGCATCGGTGATCTGCTCTGCCGGGTCGTGCTTGAAACGCCTGTCAGACTCAACAAGCGGCAGAAGGAGCTATTGCGCGAATTCGAGGGCGAGTCCAGTGACAAGCAGTCTCCTCAGCGGGCCAACTGGTTCGAAGGCGTGAAGAGGTTCTTCGACGGTCTGAATTGATCTATCCTTGTACGAGTATTTTCCGAAGTTGCACGAGGATTTCCCATGGTTAGCGTTGCCATAACCGGTGCGGCAGGTCGTATGGGCAAGACCCTGGTGGCCGCTGTCGCAGAAACCGAAGGCGTCGAGTTGAGGGCAGCCATTGAGCGACCCGGCTTGCCGGTCATCGGTATGGATGCCGGCGAAGTTGCAGGGATTGGCAAGGGCGGCATAGAGATCGTTGCCGATCTATCCGAGGTCATGGAGCAGTTCGATCTGCTCATTGACTTTACAGTTGTCGAATCCACCCTTGCCAACCTGACGCTCTGTCGAGATGCCGGCAAGCAGATGGTGATCGGTACCACCGGTTTCGATGATTCCCAGAAACAAACGCTCAAACAGAGCAGCGAGAAGATCGCCATCGTATTCGCGCCCAACATGAGCGTGGGCGTCAACGTGACGTTCAAACTGCTGGAGGTGGCGGCATCGATATTCGGGGACGATGTGGACGTTGAAGTGATCGAGTTGCATCATCGCCACAAGGTGGATGCACCCTCCGGCACGGCGCTCAGAATGGGCGAGGTCGTTGCCAAGGTTTTGGGTCGAGATCTGAGTAAGGTGGCGCTCTATGGCCGCGAGGGAATCACCGGCGAGAGAAAGGCGGAGACGATCGGATTCGAATCCATTCGTGCCGGTGATGCCGTCGGCGAACACACGGTCATGTTCGCAGGTGCAGGAGAGCGGGTCGAGATCAGTCACAAAGCCCACAGTCGCATGAATTTTGCCAAGGGAGCGCTTCGAGCGGCTCTGTGGCTGCAGGATGTGGACGCGGGTCTTTACGATATGCAGGACGTTCTGGGGATTGCCGACCTGTAATTTCCCGGCGCATCTAAGCTGTCCAACAGTTTGCTCAGCCTGTCGAATAATTCTCCTTTTGATCTGGTAACTGGCACCGTGTTCACTTAGAATGTCGCGCCAATTATGAGATCAGCGCGGCTCCAACAAAAAGGCGAGATGGGAGAAATTCCACCTCGCTTTTTTTTGACTCGTGGCAGGCTTCGAGGGGGTCGTTAGGTGACTAAAGCGGCTATCCTTGCGCTTGCCAATGGGGAGGTCTTCAAAGGTATCGGCATCGGCGCAGATGGTTCAAGTGCCGGTGAGGTGGTGTTCAACACGGCCATCACCGGCTACCAGGAAATTCTAACCGACCCCTCCTATGCCAAGCAGATCATCACCCTCACTCATCCCCACATAGGCAACACCGGCGTTAATGAAGAGGACGAGGAGTCGGAGCGCATCTGGGCTTCCGGGCTGGTCATTCGAGACTTGCCGCTGCTGGCCAATAGTTGGCGCAAACAGTCGACCCTCGACGATTATCTCAGGTCCAGAAAGATCGTCGGCATCGCGGAGATCGACACCAGAAGACTCACGCGCATCCTCCGCGAGCAGGGCTCACAGAACGGCTGTTTGATGAGTGGCGCAAAACTTGGTCGCGCTCAGGAGAAGCAAGCGTTAACCGAGGCGCGCGCCTTTCCCGGGCTCGAAGGGATGGATCTGGCCAAGGAGGTGACGGTCGCTGAGCGCTATGACTGGAATGAGGGTAGTTGGGGCCTCGGCGAAGGATTCAAGAGCCCAAACAAAGCGAAGCACCATGTGGTGGCGTACGACTTCGGCACCAAGCGAAACATTCTAAGGTTGTTAGTCGATCATGGCTGCAGGGTGACGGTCGTGCCCGCACACGCGTCGGCTGAAGAGGTGATGGCGCTGCAACCCGACGGCGTCTTTTTATCCAACGGTCCCGGTGACCCGGATCCCTGTGACTATGCCATCGCAGCGGTGCGGAATCTACTGCAAACCGGAATTCCTGTGTTCGGTATCTGCCTCGGCTTGCAGATACTGAGCCTCGCGAGCGGTGCGAAAACCAAGAAGATGAAGCACGGCCATCACGGCGCCAATCATCCGGTCAAGAACCTCGATGATGATACCGTACTGATCACCAGCCAGAATCACGGCTTCTGTGTGGATGATGAATCCCTGCCCGCCAACATGCGCATAACGCATCGATCCTTGTTCGACGGATCTCTGCAGGGCATAGCCAGAACCGATGGGCCGGCATTCGGCTTTCAAGGCCATCCGGAAGCAAGCCCGGGTCCCCACGACGCAGCACCACTGTTCGATCATTTCATCAAGCTGATGGGAGCCTACCGCAAACGATCTGCCTGAGGGGTAGCCAGACACCGCAATGCCAAAACGAACCGATATAGATAGCATATTGATCATAGGCGCCGGGCCGATCGTGATTGGGCAGGCCTGTGAGTTCGACTATTCAGGAGCCCAGGCGTGTAAGGCGCTCAAGGAGGAGGGATACCGGATCGTTCTGGTGAACTCCAATCCTGCCACCATCATGACCGATCCGTCCCTGTCCGATGCCACCTATATCGAGCCGGTCAATTGGCAGACGGTCGCCAAGATCATCGAATTCGAAAAGCCGCAGGCGCTACTGCCAACCATGGGGGGGCAGACGGGTCTCAATTGTGCCCTTGACCTGGCACGGGAGGGGGTGCTGGCGGAGCATGGCGTTGAGATGATCGGTGCCACTCAGCAAGCGATCGACAAGGCGGAGGACCGGCAGCAGTTTGACGACGCCATGCGCTCTATCGGTTTGCAGACGCCGCGCTCGGCTATGGCGCATTCTCTAGAGGAGGCGCGGCAGGTGCAGGCGCGACTCGGCTTTCCCTGCGTGATACGGCCGTCGTTTACCCTCGGTGGGACGGGGGGTGGCGTTGCCTACAATCAGGAGGACTTTGTCGAAATATGTAATCGCGGCTTCGATCTCTCGCCGACCAGCGAGGTGCTGATCGATGAGTCGTTGCTCGGTTGGAAAGAGTTCGAGATGGAGGTGGTCCGGGACAAGAACGACAACTGCATCATCGTCTGCTCCATCGAGAACGTCGACCCCATGGGCATTCATACAGGGGATTCGATCACCGTCGCGCCTGCCCAGACGCTGACGGACAAGGAATATCAACTGATGCGCAACGCATCCATCGCCGTACTGCGGGCGATTGGCGTGGAAACCGGCGGGTCCAACGTGCAGTTCGCCTTGAACCCCGAGGACGGCCGCATGGTCGTCATCGAGATGAATCCGAGGGTCTCCCGATCCTCTGCCCTCGCGTCCAAGGCAACCGGTTTTCCTATAGCGAAGGTGGCCGCCAAACTTGCAGTCGGTTACACCTTGGACGAGTTGTCGAACGAGATTACCGGAGGGGTGACACCTGCGTCGTTTGAACCATCCATCGATTACATCGTAACCAAGATTCCCCGCTTTACCTTTGAGAAATTTCCCCAGGCTGCAAACTCTCTAACGACCCAGATGAAGTCGGTCGGCGAAGTGATGGCAATCGGGCGCACGTTTCAGGAGTCGCTGCAAAAGGCGCTGCGCGGCCTGGAAGTTGGCATCAGTGGACTGAATCCGATCCTGGACCCGGAGAGCGATAACAAGAAGTCGATTCTGCGCAGAGAATTGCAGACGCCTGGGGCCGATCGTATCCGTTATCTGGCGGATGCGTTTCGATTTGGACTGACGCTTGACGGCGTGGTGGAGCTCACTGCGATCGATGCCTGGTTTCTGATCCAAATTCAGGATCTGGTTGGGATTGAAGATGAGATCGCGGCTTCATCTCTCAAGTCGTTGTCACGCGAGCGACTCTTCCGCCTCAAGCAGAAGGGATTCTCCGATACCAGACTTGCGGAGTTGCTCGGCGAGACGGAAGAAGACGTACGCAGCTTTCGTTATTCGTTAGATGTGAGGCCCGTGTATCGACGCGTCGATACCTGTGCAGCGGAATTTCAGTCCGCTACCGCATACATGTACTCCACCTATGAGGATGAGTGTGAAGCGGATCCGACAGACAATGAGAAGATCATGGTCCTTGGGGGTGGCCCCAATCGAATCGGTCAGGGAATCGAGTTCGACTATTGCTGCGTGCATGCGGCTCTGGCGATGCGGGAAGACGGCTATGAGACCATCATGGTCAACTGCAACCCGGAAACGGTGTCGACCGACTACGATACGTCCGACCGGCTCTACTTCGAACCGCTCACCCTCGAAGACGTGCTGGCGATTGTGGAAGTGGAGAAGCCCAAGGGCGTGATCATTCAGTTCGGTGGGCAGACACCGCTGAAACTGGCGCGAGATCTCGGCAAGGCGGGCGTGCCGATCATCGGCACGACTGCGGATGCTATCGACGAAGCCGAGGACAGGGAACGCTTTCAGCAGACCATCGAACGTCTCGGCCTGGTACAGCCACCCAATCAGATCGCCAAGACGACTGAGGAGGGAATTGCCGGGGCCGGTAAGATCGGCTATCCGCTGGTGGTGCGGCCCTCCTACGTGCTGGGCGGGCGCGCTATGGAGATCGTCTATAACGAGGAGGAGCTGGCCAGCTATCTGGCATTGGCAGTGGAAGTCTCCGACAAATCGCCCGTATTGCTGGACCGGTTTCTGGACTGCGCCATCGAAATCGATGTGGATGCGGTGTGTGACGGCAAAGATGTCGTGATCGGAGCGATCATGCAGCACATCGAGCAGGCCGGCGTTCATTCTGGCGATTCGGCCTGTTCGTTGCCGCCCTATAGTCTGTCGGAAGATGAGCAGCAAAGGATGCGGGAACGGGTGAGCCGTCTAGCGCTGGAATTGGGTGTGGTCGGTCTCATGAACGTGCAACTGGCCTTGCAGAACGGTGAGATCTTCATACTCGAGGTCAACCCGAGGGCGTCGAGGACCGTTCCGTTCGTTTCCAAGTGCATCGGCACATCGCTGGCCAAGGTTGCTGCGCGATGTATGGCAGGGACAAGCCTGCAGCAGCAGGGGTTCACGTCGGAGGTGATTCCACAGTATTTCAGCGTCAAGGAAGCGGTCTTCCCGTTCGGGAAATTTCCGGGAGTCGATCCCATTCTCGGGCCCGAGATGAAGTCGACGGGTGAGGTGATGGGTGTCGGAGCAAGCTTTGCCGAAGCCTATGGTAAGGCGGTCATGGCAACGGGAGAGGTGATCCCGCAGGGAGGCAAAGCGTTTCTCTCTGTCAGGGATGCGGACAAGGAGGAAGCCGTTGCCGTCGCCCGCGATCTGTCGGAGCAGGGCTTCTCGCTGGTGGCAACGAGGGGCACGGCGCGAGGCATCAAGAAGGCAGGTATGCAGGCCGATGTGATCAACAAGGTGCTGGAGGGCCGGCCTCACATCGTCGATATGTTGAAAAATGAGGAAGTTGACTTTATTGTTAACACTACAGAGGGTAAACAAGCGATCGCAGATTCGTTTACCATTCGTAGGACCGCGTTGCAGCACAAGGTGTTCTATACCACCACCATGGCAGGGGCCAAATCCACTTGTCTGGCGATGCGCTTCAACGGCACGGCAAATGTTCGTCGTCTGCAGGATCTGCATAAAGGTCATTTGGTGAGGGATGTCTGATGGACAAGATTCCCATGACGGTTGTTGGTGCAGAGGCACTGCGTGAGGAACTCGCTCGTCTGAAGACGAAGGAGCGTCCCCGCATTATCAAAGAGATAGCGGAGGCGCGTGAACAGGGAGATCTCAAGGAGAATGCCGAGTATCACGCTGCCAGGGAGGAGCAGGGCTTTATCGAAGGGCGCATCGGCGACATAGAGGGCAAGCTATCCTCTTCCCAGGTCATCGACGTCACCCGCATACCTCCCTCCGGCAAGGTGATCTTCGGTACCACCATCGGCCTGATCAATCTGGACAGCAACGAAAAGGTCTCCTATCAGATCGTTGGTGACGACGAGGCGGACATCAAAGAGGGCAAGATCTCCGTACACTCACCTGTGGCGAGGGCACTGATCGGCAAAGAGATGGGTGACATGGCGGTGGTCAAGGCACCCAATGGTGAAGTCGAATACGAGATCCAGTCGATCGAACACCTGTAGCCTCATGTTCCTGCACGGCCCCGCAAGATTGGTGAAAAAGTAGCCCAATGGGGGCGCCTAGATGGGGGCGCCTAGCTGGGGGCGCCGAGCTGGGGGCGCTTAGCCGGGAGCGGCTAGCTAAACGTCGCTGATCTAAGGATGTTGGATAGCTTCGGATCCGGCTTCTCGGCCGGCATGTAGATCAGAGCAGTGTTGCCGACCTGCTGGATGACCGACACATTCAAGTTGCCGCTCAGTTGCTGTAAAGCCGACATATTGGCATCGCGATCTCCCAGCGTGAGTTTTATCTTGATGAGTTCATGGTCCTTGAGGGCCCGGTCAAGCTCACTGAGTACGCTGTCCGTCAGCCCTTTCGAGCCTATCGTTACAGCAGGCCGCAGATGGTGGCCGATGGTTCGAAACTGCTTCTTCTGCCGGTTTGAGATCGTCGTCATATTCGTCTTTTCTTGTAGGGGATGGGAAACGGGCGGCGATTGTACTAAAGGGTGCCGGGGCGCTCAAGCAACCGGTGCAAACTGCCGATAGCCTGGGTATCGATCTTGCAAAATCCGCCATCATCCCCATCTAATGTGGAAGCAGAACGATTTCAGCAGGTTTTGCTCTTTTTGCCGCGCAGAAGGGGTGAAAATGCCGGGATGCACGGTCTAAAGCCAGTAGGTATGAGGCCTTTGGGGCTGTCATATATACATGGTTATTCGTCACTTGGTGAAGGATAATGTGCAGTAAGGCGACCTTGATATCGACGCAGCGTGCGCGTCACGTGAGGATGGTCCATTGAATGACATGGGGAAAAATCTACTGCTGTGGCTGATCATTGCAGCGGTGTTGTTGACTGTATTCAACAACTTCAGCGTGACCCAAGGCCCGGAAGAAGTGGAATACTCCCACTTTGTGGAATTGATCAACAGTAATCAGGTGAGAAACGTCACCTTTGACGGGCTGGTCATCCGCGGTGAACGCTACAACGGTGACGCGTTCGAGACCATACAGCCGCAGGTAGGTGACAAGGCCCTCATCGACGATATGTTGGATCACGGCGTATCCTTCAAGGGCAGCCGTCCGGAACAACAGAGCATTTGGACCCAGTTGCTGGTTGCCAGTTTCCCGATCCTCGTCATTATCGCGGTCTTCATGTTCTTCATGCGTCAGATGCAAGGCGGTGTCGGTGGTCGCGGTGGTCCCCTAACCTTCGGCAAGAGCAAGGCCAAACTGCTTGGCGAGGACCAGATCAACACCACATTTACCGACGTTGCCGGCGTGGATGAAGCGAAAGAGGATGTACAGGAACTGGTTGAGTTTCTGCAGGATCCGACTCGCTTTCAGAAGCTCGGTGGTCGCATACCGCGTGGCATCCTGATGGTTGGGGCACCCGGAACCGGCAAGACGCTGCTGGCCAGAGCCATCGCTGGCGAAGCCAAGGTGCCGTTCTTCTCCATATCGGGATCTGATTTCGTCGAGATGTTTGTCGGCGTGGGTGCTTCCAGAGTCAGGGACATGTTCGACCAGGCCAAGAAGCAGGCTCCCTGTATCATCTTCATCGATGAGATCGATGCCGTCGGCAGGCACAGAGGCGCGGGCCTCGGTGGTGGTCACGACGAAAGAGAGCAGACCTTAAATCAACTGTTGGTTGAGATGGATGGCTTTGACGGCAACGATGGCATCATCGTGATTGCTGCAACCAACAGACCGGACGTGCTGGACCCGGCATTGCTCCGGCCCGGCCGATTCGATCGTCAGGTGGTGGTGCCTCTGCCGGATATTCGTGGCAGAGAGCAGATTCTCAAAGTTCACATGAGGAAGGTGCCACTGGGAGAAGACGTTCAGCCTTCCTTTATCGCTCGCGGTACGCCCGGCTTTTCGGGAGCTGATCTAGCTAACCTCGTCAATGAGGCGGCTCTGTTTGCTGCAAGGCAGTCGCGTCGCACAGTTGCCATGGATCAGTTTGAAGAAGCCAAAGACAAGATCATGATGGGAACCGAAAGGAAGAGCATGGTCATGTCCGAGAAGGAGAAGAACAATACTGCCTATCATGAAGCAGGGCATTGTATTGTGGGCAGGCTGGTACCCAACCATGACCCCGTCTACAAGGTAACAATTATACCGAGGGGAAGGGCTTTGGGCGTAACCATGTTCCTGCCGGAAGAGGACCGTTATAGCCTGTCCAAACAGATGATCCACAGCCAGATATGTGCCCTGTTTGGCGGCAGGGTGGCTGAAGAGATAACGCTCGGTCTCGAAGGCATTACAACAGGCGCTTCCAATGATATCCAGCAGGCTACCGGGATGGCACGAAAGATGGTCACCAAGTGGGGGTTGTCGGAGAAGCTGGGCCCCCTGATGTACGACGAAGAGGAAGAGGAGGTATTTCTCGGTATGAGTGCCGGCACTAGAAGAGGGCAGTTGTCCGGCGAGACCTCCAAGATGATCGATGAAGAGGTCAGATCAATCATCGATGACTGCTACGTTGTCGCCAAGAAAGTTCTGGAAGAGAATATAGAAAAGCTCCACAGCATGGCGGCAGCGCTGCTCGAGTATGAGACTATCGATGCAGACCAGATCGACGACATCATGTCGGGCAAGAAGCCCAGACCGCCGGCAAACTGGGATGATGATGAGACTGATCTGAATCAGCCCAAACCGGAAGTCACCCCCCAAGATCGCCCCAGTGGACCTGTTGGTGATCCCGCTGGAGAGCATTAGAAGCCACCTTGTTCATATCTCCAAGAACCTCCTGACCGCACAATACCTATTGTCATGATTTCGTACCTGGACTGCGGGGATCGAAGACTAAGCCTTAAGCAACCTGTGGTGATGGGTATCCTTAATGTAACCCCGGATTCATTCTCGGACGGCGGTGAGCTGTTTGATGAAGGCGGGCTATCGATCGAGAAGGCAACCGCCAGGGCGAGGCAGATGGTGGCGGAAGGTGCTGCCATCGTCGACGTGGGCGGTGAATCAACACGTCCCGGTGCCAAAGCGATCACTCCCCAGGAGGAATTGGAGCGTGTCGCGCCGGTGGTCGAAAGGATCTGTTGCGACATGGACGTGGCCGTCTGTGTGGATACCAGTACACCGTTAGTGATGAGAGAAGCGGCGGCGCTCGGCGTTCATATGATCAACGATGTGAGAGCACTAAGCCGGGATGGTGCACTGTGTACCGCCGGTGAACTTGGCTTACCTGTTAGTCTCATGCATATGAAGGGTGAACCGGGCAATATGCAGGACGATCCCCACTATGAAGACGTGGTGGAGGAGGTGATCGATTTCCTCTCCGAGCGTATCGACGATTGCGCAAGTGCTGGAATCGCGAGGGAAAAGATCATCGTCGATCCGGGCTTTGGCTTTGGCAAGACCGTGCAGCATAACCTGATCCTGCTGAACCGGTTGTCGCGCCTCAAAATACTTGCGGCGCCGATTCTCGTTGGCCTTTCGAGAAAGAGCACTATCGGTAGGATCGTTGGCCGTGAATCGCATGAAAGGTTGAACGGAAGTCTATCGGCGGCTGTCCTGGCTGTTAGCAGGGGAGCCGACATCGTCCGGGTGCACGATGTACGACCAACGGTAGAAGCGTTGCAGATTTACACTGCCGTGGCAGAGGAGGATTTTCAGGATGACACGAATGAGTGAAGTGATGCATGGATAAGAAATACTTTGGCACCGATGGCATCAGGGGGCGCGTTGGCGAAGATCCCATCACACCTCAGTTCATGCTCAAGCTAGGCTGGGCCGCTGGCAGAGTCTTCGCTAAAAAAGGTCCTGGCAAGATACTGATCGGCAAGGACACGCGAATCTCAGGGTATATGTTTGAGTCGGCCCTGGAAGCGGGTCTGTCCGCAGCGGGCGTCGACGTTTGCTTGCTCGGACCCATGCCCACTCCGGCAATAGCGTACCTCACGAGGACGTTCAACGCGCAAGCCGGGATCGTCATCAGCGCGTCTCACAATCCTTACTATGATAACGGCATCAAGTTTTTCACCAGCGATGGAGAGAAACTGGATGATGATGTTGAGATAGCCATCGAGGAGTTGCTAACGCAACCTTTATCTACTGTTGACTCTAACGAGATCGGAAAGGTCACACGAATAAATGACGCGGCAGGTAGATACATCGAATTCTGCAAAAGCTGTTTTCCATCGCAGAGCAACTTGAAGGATATGAAGATCGTACTGGACTGTGCCAATGGTGCGACCTATCACGTGGCGCCCAACGTCTTCAGGGAACTCGGCGCTGATGTTGTTGAAACGGGCGTTACGCCAAACGGTTTGAATATCAACGAGGGGGGAGGCTCCACTCAGCCACAAGAGCTGATTGCAGTGGTTACCGAAGGCAACGCAGATATCGGCATTGCATTCGATGGTGACGGCGACAGGGTAATAATGGTAGATCATACCGGAGAAGTTGTGGATGGTGATGAGCTCTTGTGCCTGATCAGTCGCTACCAAAAGAACAAAGGGGTATTGAAAGGGGGCGTAGTTGGCACACTGATGAGCAACCTCGGGTTGGAGGTCGCTCTCAAGGAGATGGAGATAGCCTTCGTCAGAGCATCAGTGGGTGATCGCTTTGTCTTGTCTGAGTTGCTTAAAAGAGGGTGGTCGCTCGGCGGAGAATCATCCGGCCATCTGTTGTGTCTGGATCTGACCAGCACGGGCGATGGCATTGTTTCTGCGCTTCTGGCCGTTGCAGCCATTCAGGACAGCGGAGTTTGCCTGCATGAGTTGAAGCAGACGATGTCCAAGTACCCGCAGACGATGATCAATGTCCGAAGAAGGAGCAGCGTCGATCTGTCGGCCCAGGAGGATGTTCAGCAAGCGATCACTTCTGTCGAAAGACGACTGGACGGCAAAGGCCGGGTGCTGCTAAGGCCCTCGGGAACCGAACCGGTGGTTCGCGTGATGGTGGAAGGGCAGGATGAAGGTTTCGTGGCGGAATTAGCCCAAGACCTCGCCAAAGTCGTAGCGGAGGCGATCGGCTGACCCTGGCTTGTATTGCAAGTTAACATCAAAATGACTAATATCTGCGCCCGCTCAAGGTAATGGAAGATGAGAGTACCGCTAGTCGCAGCCAACTGGAAGATGAACGGTTCCGCAGCCAGCATCGACCAATTGCTGGGTGCTATAGCGGCGGGCGTAGAAGGCATCCAGTCCGAAGTCGTTGTCTGTCCACCCTTTGTATTTCTGGCGCAAGTGCAGGAGGCGATTCGGAACGGGGCGATGCTGCTTGGTGTGCAGAACATAAATGCCAATCCTGGTGGTGCGTTTACCGGAGAAGTATCTACCGAGATGGTTGCGGAATTTGGCTGCAGATTTGCAATCGTGGGACACTCGGAGCGTCGCAGCTATTACGGCGAGTCCGATGCAGTCGTGGCGGAGAAATTCAAAGCTTGTCTGAGTGCCAACCTGACGCCGATTCTTTGCGTAGGGGAAACGCTTGAAGAACGAGATGAAGAGATGACCGAGCAGGTAGTTAGCCGCCAGCTGGAAGCTGTCTTGAATGCCGTCGGCATCGATGGATTTCGACAAGCGCTCATCGCGTACGAACCAATCTGGGCGATCGGCACTGGCGTAAGCGCGACAGCAGCGCAGGCAGAAGAGGTACATCGAGTCATCCGCGGGCAACTCTCTGCCAAGGACAGTGAGGTAGCAGAACAGATTCGCATTCTCTATGGTGGAAGTGTCAAAGCAGCCAATGCGGCGGAACTGTTTGGGCAAGAGAATGTAGACGGTGCACTGGTCGGTGGTGCATCGCTCGATGCGGAAGAGTTTACTGACATTTGTCGATCAGCGGGATAGAGACATGGCGAACTTTGAAGTCGCAATTCTGGTCATACACGTGATTGCTGCCCTGACCATCATCGGAATGGTGATGCTGCAGCGGGGTAAAGGTGCTGAAATGGGGGCGGGTTTCGGCAGTGGGTCTTCAGCTACCGTGTTCGGTAGTTCCGGCAGCGGCAACTTTCTCACCAAAACGACCAGCTTTGCTGCGGTGTTGTTTTTTGTGACCAGCTTTTCACTGGCGTATTTCGCCAAACAGCGGTCCGAAGTAGCCCAGGACTTGGGCGTGCCGAACATCGAGCAGATCGAGCAGACTCAGACGGAACAAGCATCACTGCCTGACCCGAGCGCGCAAGCTGATGCAACGTCGCCAGAGATCCCGGATTTCGAAGAGCCGGAAAGCCCCGAAGAAGGCGACCCGGACCTGCCGACGGTAGATTAGGCAGACGCGCCAATGAATGTGAATTGCCGAAGTGGTGGAACTGGTAGACACGCTATCTTGAGGGGGTAGTGGGGGTAACCCCGTGGAGGTTCAAGTCCTCTCTTCGGCACCACCTTTTGTTACGTCCAACTCCAACCGATCAGGGCGCCATATAGGCCGCTCAGCATAAGATCCAAGAAGTTCTAGCTGATAACCGTCAGTTTCAGCTAAACTATATCCCAAATGTTCTGTACCTCAGTTTGGGGGCGGGATTGCCGAGTGTCCATTGCGGTTGACCGGGTGGATATCCGACAATATAATCTCTGCCCTTGTTGTTGCGGGGTGGAGCAGTCCGGTAGCTCGACGGGCTCATAACCCGTAGGTCGTAGGTTCAAATCCTACCCCCGCTACCAAAGATTTCAAAGCCCCTCGAGAGGGGCTTTTTGTTAGATACGGGATACGGTATCGGAAAGCCTGGATAGAGCTGAAATGTAGTACAGGTGAGTGGGCTTACATGCCCATTTTTTGGTTATTGGGATGGGAAACCAGCTTGGTGATGAAGGAGCGATTGCAGTCGTTGATAGAACCTGTTGTGGTTTCAATGGGGTGTGAACTGTGGGGCATCGACTATGTCCCTCAGGGCAATCGATCACTGCTGAAGATCTATATCGATTCTGCGGAAGGGGTAAACATAGGTGATTGTGAGAGAGTGAGTCGACAAGTCAGCAGTGTGTTGGATGTGGAGGACCCGGTTGAGGGTAGATACACGCTGGAAGTGTCTTCACCGGGATTGAATCGGCGACTGTTCGATCTGTCTCAATATCCAGCTTTTTTTGGTGCGAAGGTTAAGATCGAGCTTCACCTTCCCTTCGAGGGACGCAGGAAATTCAGTGGCCAGCTATGCGGCATCGAGAATGATGAGGTGATTATCAGAGTCGACGAGGAGGAGTATGTGCTTCCCATCGATGATATTGAGCGGGCCAATGTCGTCGCGGAAGGACTGTAGTGTCATGACAGAGGCAAGGTAATGGGCAAGGACATTTTGCTGGTAGTGGATTCGGTATCGAATGAAAAGGGTGTTCCCAAGGACACCATATTTGAGGCCCTCGAGCTGGCACTCGCCACTGCTACGAAAAAGCGCTATGAGGCGGACGAGGTCGATCTGCGCGTCAGTATCGATCGGGAAACCGGCGATTACGATACGTTTCGATGCTGGACGGTGATAGCGGACGATGAAGAGATGGAGATACCGGAGGCGCAACTGACGCTGTCGGATTCCCTGTTAAAGGACCCTGCCATAGAGATCGGCGGCGTCTGGGAAGAGCCCGTGGAGTCTGTGGAGTTTGGCCGAATCGCTGCACAGACGGCCAAGCAGGTGATCGTTCAGAAGGTGCGGGAAGCCGAACGTGCGTTGGTGGTGGAAGCTTATCTTTCTCGTGTCGGTGAACTGGTGAACGGACAGGTAAAGAAGGTTACCCGTGATGCAGTCATCGTTGACCTGGGGAACAACGCGGAAGCTCTGTTGCCAAGAGAGCATTGGATTCCGCGGGAGGCATTTCGGATTGGTGACAGATTGAGGGCCCTCATGACGGAAGTTCGCCCGGATACGCGCGGGCCTCAATTGATGTTGAGCAGGACTGCCGCTGCGATGCTGGTGGAACTCTTCAAGATTGAAGTGCCTGAGATTTCGGACGGGATCATTGAAATATTGCGTTCCGCCAGGGATCCTGGATCCCGTGCCAAGATAGCCGTTAAGACCAATGATGGCAGGATCGACCCGG
>CEQE01144501.1_pt1 | contig 24198 bp, 16 predicted proteins | sample 356201 | NCBI WGS metagenome assembly CEQE01 (sample SAMEA2619970, study PRJEB7988) | marine metagenome | biome: marine biome (ENVO:00000447); feature: mesopelagic zone (ENVO:00000213) & marine oxygen minimum zone (ENVO:01000065); material: "saline water (ENVO:00002010), including plankton...
TCATCCAGTTCACGCGCGCAGTCGCGCAGCACATAGTCCGATTCGCCGCCACCGCCGCGCAGCAACTCGCCCGGAACCTCCTCGCCTGGGGCACCGCTAACCCTCGCACCGTGCTTGTGATGCTCGCACCGGCAAGTGTCACCGTGCTCATATTGCAGTCGTTCCTCACAGCGAACCACGTGCCGATTGTTCTGAAGCTCACGGTCGGACTGGTCGGAGCCGTCGCGTTCGTCCGCCCCGTCAGCGGCTTGTTGATCATCGCCGGCCTAGTGCCGCTGGGCCATGTTCTCACGACGCGCATCTGGCCGGAGGCCTACCCGGCAAACGCAACCGAAGCTCTCGTCCTGGCGTTTTTGGCGGGCTGGCTCCTACACGGCCTGCGCCGAGGCGACAGCGCGCCGCGGTTGGACAACAGGCTGCGCATGCCGGCGTTGCTCTTCGGCGCCGTCGTGGTGGCCTCGTTGGTGGTCCAGGTGGCGGTCTTGCAGGTCTGGAAGGATTACCCGTGGCCGTTCATTCTGCAGATCGTGACTCATCTGACACGCGACTACTTCACGGCCGTCATTGCCGATGCCAGACCATGGGCCGGCGACTTGAGCGGCTTCGGGGTCATCCACAACAGCCTGCTCATGCTCGAGGGGCTCGCCCTGTTCCTCTGTGTGACCGCCGCGGTTCGTGAGGATCAGACTCTTGCTCGCCGGCTCATCAGAATGATCGTGGCGGGGGCCGTGGGAGCGGCCACCCTGAGCATTGTCCAACTGGGGATGGCGATGATGGCCAGCGCAGATCCGGTGGGAGAGCTTCGGCCCCTCCTCAGCCAGGGCCACCTCATGCATCTCAGCAAGCTCAATTCAGCCGGAGCCTACTTTCTCTTGACCGGTCTCGTGGCCCTCTGCTCAGCCGCCGGACGACGTGTGTGGCGTGCGGGGTGGCTATCGGCCGCCGGGCTGATTCTGGTCGCGCTGCTGCTGACGCATGCGCGCGCCGCTACCGCTGCCGGCCTTGGAATGGTGGCGCTCATCGGAATGACGGCGGTGACGCGCCGTGGGTTCTCAGGTTCGCGAAGAGCCAGCCTTGTGGTCATGCTCGTCACAGGCCTGGTCCTGTCGACGGGTCTGTATGGGTATGTGATCCAGAGCTCAACAGCCCTGGACTCACTCCGTTTTCGCTTCCTGATGAACGACACCTCCCTGCGGATGGCGGCGACACATCCATTCTTCGGGATCGGCATCGACCAGTACTTGCTCTCGTCGGAACGGTTCGCTTCACCGGAGCTCTCCGCGATTCTTCAGACAACATTCTTCGCGCCCCGGGCCAACGCCCACAACCAGTTCGCGCAGGTCGCAGTGGAGCTTGGGCTGATTGGCCTGACAGCTTTTCTGTGGGTGATCGGATCGGCGTTCTGGAACGGGTGGAAGTATCATCGCGCCAATCGGGCCGATTGGAGGATTGCGGGCGTACTCGCGGGGCTCGCGGCCTTCCTGCTCGCAGGTCTCGTAGGCCACCCGTTGCTCTTCGCCGAGGTGGCCCATCCGTTCTGGATGCTCGTTGGCCTGGCCGCCGGCGTGACCGGTTTGAAAGACGACGAAGTTCGGAACGTGTCAGACGAACGAAGAGTGGCGCTCGCCCCTCTCGGCCAGCTGTGGGCCGGTCTGGCCGCACCGGCCCGCCGGCCGCTTGGTTTCACAGTCCTGGTGATCCTGTGCGTGTTCGCTTCCGTCCCGATGCGTATCGGCCAGGAGTTCGATGCCATCGATCGGTCTCCTATCTCCTACGGCTTCTACAACTGGGAAAGGGACGGAGCAAGTACCCCGTTCCGATGGACCGGACGGCGGGTGAGATTCTTCGTGACTTCGAAGCCACGTGCGATCGAGATCCCCATGCAGGTGTACCGGATCGGAGTGGATTTCCCAGGGACTGTGGAAATTGCGCTGGATGGGCGTGTGGTGAACGAGATCTCGTTCGACGACGATCGGTGGCGCCGCATCCGCATCCCGACACCGTCCAACCCTGACAAGAAGTTCTCCCGCGTCGACCTGGAAGTCGACCGTACCTGGCGTCCGGCCGACGTGCTGCCCGACAGCACGGACACGCGCGACTTGGGGATAATGATCGGCGAGATCGTGGAGGTGTCCGACCAGTAGAGAGGCGGTTCAGGTAACCACCCCGGGTCGAAGATCAGCTCACACTGCCGGTGTTGCCGCTCCGCTCCACGCGGGACGTTGATCGCGGTCGGTGCGGAGGCGGCGCGAGCGTTTCCAAATCGACTTGCAGGCGGGACAAGGCCACCCCGTGCTCGTCACAGAGATCCCGAAGCCATTGCAGGCGCTCGGCATCGATCAGCCGCGTGCTGACGACTACCACGTCGACGGCATTCCTGATGAGTAGTGTCTGTAGATGGCGGTAGCCGCCCAGCACGGGGTAGCCGTGGACTCGGACGTGGGCTTGATTCGGGTCGTCATCGATGAACCCAAGCATCCGGTACCGCTTATGGGGGTCGTTCAATAATTCTCGAGCCGCCACCAGGCCACCATCCCCCGCGCCGTAGATGACCAGGCGGCTGCCGGTCTGCCGCCACCGATTGACGAATTCGCTGATCAGGCGAAATGACGCGCGTGATCCCGTCAACATCAGCAACAGCAGAGCGGCGTAGACGACGAACACGGCACGTGAATAGCCCTCGAATCGAGAGAGATACAGGATCAGTAACTCAGCGCCGATCGTGCCGAATACGACGGCCCTGACGAACACGATACTGTCCATGAGACCGAAGTAACGCCAGAGACCTTGGTACGCGCCAACGGCGAACAGTGCCACCATCTGCGTCCCCAGCACGAGCGGGAGCGACTCGAGGAAGGAGGCGAAGTTGGCCTGCAAGGCCTCCCCGGCCCACAACAGGCGATATGACGCATAGTAGGCGCTTGACACGAGACACATGTCGAGCAGGACTTCGGCCGCTCGCCGTCTGTACACGAAATCGATGATCAGCGGCGTGATCTTCCCGCTGGTCTGCCTGACGTCGGCGTCTTCATAGACCTGGATCCGCGCCAGATACGCGGCGAAGATCGCCATGCCAACGAGGAAGCCCACGACGAGCAGGCTCGACCAGGTGCCGTCGATGTGACGCACGGCCACCGCGACCGTACCCGCCAACGCGGCAAGGCTCCACAGCAGCGCGACAGCCACACGCTCGGATAGACCGATCGACACCAGCCGATGCGACGAGTGATCCAGGCCTCCAGTCGATGCCGACCGGCCCGAGAGTAGCCGTGACAGCGTGACCAGCGTCATATCGAAGATGGGAATCAGGAGAACGAGTACCGGCAACGCCACCACCGACAGCAGGTTGGCCGTGCCACCGTCCTGCTCCAATGGGGCAAGTGTCACGACGGCGAAGTTCAGCCCAAGAAACAACGCACCGCTATCCCCCATGAAGATCGACGCGGGATGGAGATTGTAGACCAGGAAACCGGCGGTCGCGCCGAGCACGACCGCCAGATAGCGCGCCTCGAGGTAGGCCGGGCTCGTGACATCAACCGGCCAGGCGGCCACGAGCCACGCGCCGCCGGCGATCAGCGCAACGCCCGCGCACAGCCCGTCCATGTTGTCCAAGAGATTGAACGCGTTCGTAATGCCGACGATCCAGAAGATCGTCAGCAGACTGTCGAGGGTTAGCGATTCGGTCCAACCCAACCGATACCGGAAGAACACGAACACGCTGGCGATCGCGATCTCCGCAACCAGCTTCGTCGACGCCCTGAGTGAAACCGCATCATCGGTGAGTCCGACGATGAAAATGGCCACGGAGCACGCCAGCAAGATCGCATACTGGCCGTAGCCGAAAAGAGCCGTGACGCACGCGAGGCTCGTGAGAGTGATCGCCACACCGCCGAACAGTGCGGTCGTCTTGCTATGCCAGCGATCCGACGTCGGTGGCGCAACCTGTCCCAGGCCGATGGCCATGAGCCGGGAGACAGGCACCAACACCAGCGAAGTCGCCAAGGCGATGAAGAACGGGACGAGCAGTGTCGACAACATCTTCCGTCAGGCGTGCGCGGCCTGTGTGGGCATGATACTGGACCCGTCGCCGAGGAACCCGAATTGGACCCCGGGCGTCGGCTGCCAGGCGTTCAATCGTCTGAGATCAGACTCGGCTTGGCACGAATCACGTCCGAAAGCCAGCGTCACGTGAGCACTCCGCGAGCAATTCCCGATAGAGGCGGTCGATGTCATCAACCAGCCGCTGACTGCTGAAGCCAGGATAGACTCGGCGGCGCCCGGCTTGTCCCATTTTCGCTCGTCGTTTCGGATCCCCGAGGAGCGCCAGAATGGACTGCGCCATCTGCTGAGCGTTATCGACCTCGACGAGACAACCCGTTACGCCGTCCTCCACCACATCACCCACCCCGCCAGCGCGGGTGGCCACGACGGAACGGGCCGCCGCCATGGCCTCGATGAGGCAGACCGGGGATCCTTCGTTGCGTGAGGACAGGGCCACGATATCGAGGTCGGCAAGGACGCGGTCCAGGTCCTCTCTCCACCCTAGGAACTGGACTCGCTCCCGTAGACCCAGCCGGTCGACGAGAGCTTCTAGCTCGCCTCGCCGCTCTCCGTCGCCCACGAGCAAGAATCGGCTGAGCGGCTCGCGGGCGGCCACGCGCGCCGCGGCGTCCAGAAACACCTCATGTGCTTTGATCGGAACAAGTCGCGCGATGATACCCACCAGGGGCGTGTCCTCGCCGAGACCCAGCTCGGACCTGAGCTCACCTCGACGGCGCTCACACGACAGCAGCGGCTCCAACTGCAACCCCAGCGGTATCACCACGACACGATCGGGCTTGCAGATCTCGAGACGCAGCAGATCCCGACGCACCGCTTCACTCACGGTGACCAGACGGTGCGTGAACCGACCGAGCCAACGTTCGATAGCGAGAAACACCCAAGTCTTGGCCGGGGAAAAATACCCGTGGAAGATGTGACCGTGGTAGGTGTGTACGATCACCGGCACTCCCGCCAGATACGCGGCGAGGCGTCCAACCACGCCGGCCTTGGCGGTGTGCGTGTGCACCACGTGCGGCCGATACCGAACACACAGGCGATACAGTCTGATGAGCACGAGAAGATCCCGCCACGGCGAGATCTTCCGACCCAGCCCCACCATCAGCTGCGGCTCAACGCCGAATTCCTCGCTAAAGGACCGCATGGTACCTTCCGTGGGGGCTGCTCTCCCGGTCACCAGGAGCGTGGAATAGGCATCAGCGTCGAGCTTCGCGGTGAGGAGGATCACATGGCGGGCTGGCCCACCAACATTGAGCCTCGCGATCACCCTCAGGATACGTATAGGATCCACGACCGAACAGAGATGAGTACGCTAGTCGGACAAGCCGACGGGCACCGTGGTTCGGGACGCCCACTCGGGCAGTAGACGCAGCCACTGCTCGAAACACAGCAGGCTCCACAACTGATGTCCGAGATCAGCCCTGCCCGCCTGATGCCGACGGACGAGGCTTTCGACATACGTCGGCGAAAGGTAGGTGCGGAACCTCGCGTCACCGGCCAGCAAGAGATCGCCGACGAAATCACGGAGCTCACCCCGGAACCAGGCGCCGAGGGGCACTCCGAAGCCCATCTTTCCCCGATTCGCGATCTCGGCTGGTAACAAGTCGGCAAATGCCTCGCGCAGGATGACCTTCGTCTTCCGACCTCTGAGCTTCAGGTGGTCTGGGAGCGTCGCCACGTACTCGATCAGCGCCCGGTCCAAGAACGGAGATCGGGCTTCCAGAGAATTGGCCATCGCGCAACGGTCCATCTTGACCAGCAGATCGTCAAGTAGGTAGGTGCGGAAATTCGCGTGCAAGATCCTTCCCAGCGTCGACAGGTCGGTCATCCGATCGATCTCACGTTCGAGATAACGGAGGCGATCGATCGGTGGCAGCGACGAGCCGAACTCGGGATTCAGCAGGTCTTCCAGGTCGTCGAAGAACAAGCTGCTCCACCTCGTCATGCGTTCATAGAGGGGTAGATTGACGGCTCCAAAGAAACGCTGGGCCCGGGCGAGCCGATGTCGCGAGCTCTCCGGAGATGGGACGCGCGAGAGTCCGGCATTCAGCAGGCGCGCAACGCTTCTCGGGATTCTCTCCGCGAGAACGCCAGCGTAGAATCGCACGTATCCCGCGAACAGCTCGTCGCCTCCATCGCCATTCAAGACGACCGTGACCTGCTGACTCGTCAATCGCGACACGATGCAGGTGGGCACCGCCGATGAGTCGCCGAACGGGCCATCATGGTGCCAAATGAGTTTGTCGATCAGATCAACGGCCGACGGCTCGACCACGAACTCCGTATGCTGCGTGCCGAACCGCTCCGCCGCGATACGCGCGTACGCCGTTTCGTCATAGGCAACATCACCCTCGAAGCCGATGCTGAAGGTCTTGACTGGTTCCGGCATCGCACGGCTCATCAAGCCAACGACGATCGTCGAATCGATACCACCGCTGAGGAACGCGCCGATGGGCACGTCGCTAATCAACCGGCGCTCGACGGCCTGCGTCATCAATTGTCGGAGTCGACCGACCACCTGACGGCGGTCCACCGGTCCAGCAGACGCTAACTCCGCATGCGACGGGTACCGAAGACTCCAATAGGGCCGGCTCTCGATCGTTCCATCGTGCTCCACGGTCATAACCGTTGCGGGCTCGACCTGCTTGATCTGGTGATAGAACGTGTTCGGGCACGGGACGTAGCCGTGGATGAAGTAGTACGGCACAGCGGACGGATCGACCTCGGTCGGGATGTCCGGATGGCCGAAGAACGCCTTGATTTCTGACGCGAAGGCCACACGGTCGCGGGCGTGGTAGTAGAAGAGTGGCTTCTTGCCGGCGCGATCGCGAGCCAAGGTCAGGCGCCGATTTCGCTGATCCCAGATGGCGAGAGCGAACATGCCGTCGAGAAGACTCACGCAGTCGGCACCCTTCTCCTCGTAGAGATGGACAATCACTTCGGTGTCGGAGTGCGACCGGAAGCGGTGTCCGCGGTCCTCGAGCTGCTGACGCAGCTCCTTGAAGTTGTAGATCTCGCCATTGAAGACGACGCGGACCTCTCCGTCTTCGTTCGGCAGGGGTTGGTTGGCATTCGCACTGAGGTCGACGATACGGAGCCGGCGGAAGCCGAGGCCGACAGAGCGGTCTGCCGACATGAACAGCCCGGCATCATCGGGACCCCGATGAATCAACGCCTCACGCATCGCGAGGATGTCATCGGGTTTCACGCTGCCGGTGTTGCCTAGTCGAACTTCTCCGCAGATACCGCACATCAGATCCAGCCTCTCCACCAGTAGACGACGATCGCTGCGACCTCATGCAGCAGGCCGCGCAGCTGTTGCAGGCTGGCGCCTCGAGCGTGGGTGTAAAACTGGCTCTGGGGCACCGGCGTTGGGATGATCTCGATTTCGGGTGCGACGCGCCTCCAGGTGAGCATCGCCCGACGCATGTGATACGGCGAACTCACGAGCAGAGCCCGGCGCCAACCGTGTCGATCAAGAATGGCGCGTACGCGGGTCACGTGTGCGTACGTGTTTGCGGCCTCTGACTCGAGCAGGATAGCCCCCGGTGGAACGCCTTGAGAAATGGCAAGATCTCGCATCACCTGCGTTTCCGGAAACACAAACTCGTACCCGGACGAAAAGATCACACGCGGCGCGTAGCCCGCCTGGTAGAGGTCTACAGCCTGCTTGACCCGCTCCTGATAGCCACCCCCGGCCTCACCGGATTCTCCGACACCACCCGCAAACACGACAATGGCATCCGATGACCGCGGCGCATCGGCGGCACGCAGGACCTCCGCCATCACCCAGGGTAGTGACGTTTCAAAAGAGATCACGTACAGGAATACGATGCCGACGATGACCGCTCCGGCACGACGTCTGGCGCGTCGGTACAGACGGAGAAGGACCTTTTCCCAACGGCCCTCGGCGGGTTCCCGGTCGAGCGCCTCGACAATCAGCGCCGACATCTTGGCGATGCGTGTCTGCCAGCTATTCTCCCGGGCGATCGCGATTCGGCGTTCTCGATCAGTCGACGGCTCTCGCTCGAGCGCCGTGTTGATGGCCTGAACCGCCTGATTTGGATCAGTGGCGACCGCAACGCAGGGCCCATGCTCAGCATTGAATCGGCGGATCTCCGGAAGATCGGTCGCCACGACCGGAATACCCATGGCCAGGTATTCATTGAGCTTGGTCGGATACACGTTCGCCGTGTAGGCGCTCGACCGGTACGGCACGAGCCCCACGTCAAATCCCTTGATGTAGCTGGGCAGCTCGTCATGCGACCGGGTGCCCAGGAGGCGCACGTTGGGTAGCCCGGAGATGACTGTCGTGTCGGACTGACGGGGCCCAACAAGGACGAAACTCACGTCGGGCATCCGCTTGGCGGTCTCAGCAATCAACCCGAAGTCCATCCACTGATGAAGACCTCCGACGTAGCCGACGATGGGCCGCGGAATCGAGCGCAGGTCAGCTGGCACCTCATCAGTCGATTCTCTCACCCGCTCGAATCGTTCGTAGCTCACGCCGAACGGAAACAGGTGGACGCGGTGGGCATACTGCGCGGCGCGCTGCCGGAGTCCCTCGGACGTCACGAAGACGAAGTCGACCTCCCGAAACAGCTGCTCTTCGGATCGCACAATCCGTCTGGCGCCAGAAGAGCTCGACGCCAGATCGTCAATGCAATAGTAAACAGCCAACACGGGATCGATGCCCCGGATCAGATCCCGAATCAGCGGGGTGGGCAGAAACGTCCAGATCATGGGGCGGTTGAACCCGGCGGCCCGCATCCACCGGGTAAGCGCTCGCATGAGCAATGCGCGATTGATTCGCCGAGCCACCCATGAGTACGGAAACGGCAGGATCAGCGGCGAGTAGACGAACAGGTTGTCCCGCTCGCGCCGAAAGCCCTTCGTCCCGCGCCACCAGTTCCGGATCCGGTTCCGTAAGCGAGGCAGATCCCGGACCGCCGGCGCGCGCACACCGGTGTTCTCGACAAAGAGCACCTGGTTCCCGTTCGCCGCCAACGTCGACATGATCTCCTGTTGGCCCTGCCAGATGAACTCCCAGTCGATCGACGAAAAGCACACGATGTGCTGCCCGCGCAGCAGCGAGGCGTTGCTCATGCTGTCATGAACGTACGATTCCACAGCTCAAGCATGAGCAGGGCCAGGGCATGATGCTGGAGAAGGTCGATCAAGAAGTCGCCGCCCCCGAAGTCCGCACCTCCAGCTATACCGCACATGTTGGCTGTCCCATCAGGGTCCGATAGGCATTGAGGTACTGCTGCGCGGTCTGTCCAATGGCGAAGCGAGCTTCGATCGTCTGACGCGCCCGGCGTCCGAACTCGACCATCCGATCAGGGTGGTCCACCAGGAACCGCAAGGCCACCGCCAGGGCTGCCACGTCACCAGGCGGTACCAGCAAACCATTTGTGCCGTCCTCGATCAGGCCGTCGGTGGCACCGTCAAGCCTGGAGGCCACGCACGCGATCCCACTGGCCATCGCCTCGATCAGTGCGTTCGGTAAGCCTTCCCGCAGTGAGGGCAAGACAAAGATGTCAGCGGCGCGATAGTAGTGCTCGATCTCGAGGGTCTTCTCCACGAAGACGACTCGGTCCGCGAGGCCCAAGTCGTGGGCCCGGCGCTTGACGGTATCAACCAGTTGTGGGTCCACTTCGTAATAGCGAGAGCGCGTGGCGCCCACGAATACCAACGGCCCGATCGCTCCATGCGTGAGAGCCAGGGAGGCCCAGGCTTCAAAGGCCCGGTCCGGACATTTCTCTTTCGAGAAGAATCCGACGAACAGTACTATGCGACCGTCGGACAGAAGCCCTAGCCGACGGTGCAGCGCCTTGCGCTCAGCCGCGTGCGGCGACCGGAATCGGCTGATGTCCACGCCATTCGGAATGAGTCGAAACTTCTCAGGCTGCAGGCCCGCAGCGTGGTAGGACCGCTGCAACCCAAGACTAACACCGGTAAAGAGATCGGCCTGGGAAAACCCCCAGAACGCTAGCCGGCTTCTTCCGCGGATCTGCAGTGCTTCATCATGTGCGCTAGTCTGAAGTGTCAGCAGGATCCTCTTTCCAAGCAGTCGAGCGAGCAGCGTCAACAGGATGACCTTCTGAGAAAAGCCATGGAGATGCACTATTGAAAACCTGTGGCGGTTGCTCAGCACCACGCGGGTGACTTTGACCGCTCCTGCGATCTTCGACAAGAAACTCGACACGTCAACAGCCACTCGATGGACAGGAACGCCATCCCGCTCGTCGAGCGCCGGAAGCGTTGGGTCGGCAGTGGTCGTCAGGATCGTAAAGCGGGCCGATTCACGGAGCTGCCGCACTAATTCACGGCATTGGAGCCCGCCGCCGCTGAGCTCGGGGTAGTACGCACCGGTGACCATCAGCACGCCTAGCTCTGGCGTCGGCATCACCGGCCGTTGAGGCATTGTGGCAATCGTCAACTCATTCTGCGGACGAGGGTGCCCATCCAACCGCGACCGCGAGATGAGACCACTCGGAGAAGTCCCGCCATCCCGCCGCCGGCCAGCGTGAGTAAGAGCGGCTCGACCGCCCAACGATGCCGGCCCTCGACGTAGTAGAGACTCTGTAGCGCCGACAGGCTGATGAGAAATAGGATGAGGAGAGCAAGTTCACGACGCTCTCGCGAGGAGCCTCGACGCACAATCGCCCACGCACCCAGGACCGCCAAGGACAGCGCCAGCACGTAGTAGATCTGATACCCCCGCAGCCATAGCACTGGATAGCGCACACCGGTTTGGGGCGCGAACCACCAGAAGTGAAAGAACTTACGCAGCGTCAGGCGCACGAACGCCGCCGGGTCCGCCTCGATGAATGCGACCGCCCTTCGCCGGAACCATCTGGACTGTTCCACCTCGTTGGGCAGGCTCCGCAGTTCAGCCTGCGCCTCTGCTGGCAATGCATCGAGCACTAGATGGTCCGCGTCGATGTAGGAGTGTCCGGTCGCCGAGGGGTTATTGCCACGCCACAATACCTCGCCGTCCGTCGTCACGAACGGCACGAACTGGCGGTGGACGAGTGTATTCCGGACCGCCCACGGTGCCACCACCGCAGCCGCACACACCCCGATGACGATGCATCGTCCGAGGAGCTTCGGCCAGTCCTGGCGGGCTGATGTGGCGAGCAGCCACAGGCAGCCAAGCGGCAGGAAGATCGCGATGGTCGCCCGCGACAGCATACCGAGCCCTGTAATGAGGCCCGCGATGATTGAGCGTTGCAGCGTCGGCTCGTCGCGCAGGCGCAGGAATTGCCAGAACACGAGCGTGAAGAAGAACGCGTCGAACACTAGCGGATGCAGCTTCAGGCTGCTGTACACGATGAGCCCTGGATGAAGGGCCATGAACAGACCGCTGGCGATGCCGGCTGGCCGCCCGGCCAAACGTCCCGCCAGAGCGGCCACCAGCACTGTGTGTGCCGCGGCAACGAGCATCTGTACCAGCAGTACCGCGCTCGTCGAGCCCCCGGTCAGCAGGTAGACTCCGGCGCAGATCCAGGCATACAGCGGCGGTGCGTACGAATAGTAGGTAATGCCCAGATGCGGATACGTGAACCCGCGGCCTTCCAGCAGCGCTCGCGCGATGTCATCGTACTCATAGACCTGCGGCTGGTCGAACCCACCGGCGACGACGGCAACGGCCAGGCGCACACCGAGTGCGAGCACTGCAATGCTCCACCAGACAGGCGCCACCTTGTTAGTTGGGAACAATCGCGACCCGCTTCATGACCCGCCCGAATCGGTCTTTCGGTCGTGGCCGGTCAGTCGGCCCAACACGCGGCTGCGACTGGACTCGATCGCGAGTAGCCAGCGATGACACGTGTCGTACGCCGAGGCCCTCATCCTCAACTTCCAGGCGCTCGCGCTCGTCCACCGCCGCCGGCGCAGCATCTCTTCCCTACGGGCCAACAGATTCCGAAAGAGGTTTTCGTACGCGTTGCACATCCGCTCGGAGTCGTACGGGTACTCGGACATGCGATTCTTCAAATCCGAATAGCGTTCGCGCATCTCGAGCAGGCGCGTGTCAAACGTCCCTTCGTCGAACTCCAAGCCGAACCCCTCGCAGTACTCTGGGAGAGCGCCGCTCCGTCGGTACAGAATCGGCAGCCCACAAAGGGCGCCTTCGATATGATGCATGCCGGCCGGTTCATTCTGAGAAGCGGTCAAGTAGACGTGGTGGGCTCTCAGGACACTCGCAAGCCGAGGCCCCGTCAACGGATGAAGGACCTGAACATGACGGAACTGAACATTCGTTGGAACGCGGCCAACGTAGGTGAACTCGAACAGGTCACGATACGGCGCCTGACCCAAGAGGGCATCGAAGTGGGAGTACACGTCGAAACCCTTCATCCAGTTATCGCTCCAATGATGCGTTATGATGCGAAGCTTCTCGCGGCCGTCCCACAGCGCGGCATCGCCACTGTGAAACACGGACCGGCTGGCGCCGTTTCGAATGACGGTGGGCTCAATCAACGGGTACCCTTGCGACAGGAACAGTTGCCTCAGCCAGGTCGAGATAATGACCGTGTGATCGGCACAGCGATTTGCCCTCGACAGGCGCCGATTCAGCGTTCGGGTCTTCTTCCGCTCATCGCATTCATTCACACGATGTACCACGATCGCACGACCGTTGACGCGTGTCAGATAGGCGAGAATGTCAGCGTCATTGAAGCCACAACTCGGCGAGAACCGTCGCGGCTCGGTCAGCAGAATCACGTCAAGACTGGGATCTGTCAGATCAAACGTCACGTCGGATCCGCTCTGTTGGAGATGCTCGGCCAGACTGGCGGCAAACCGACTGCCACCGCCCCAGGGACCGTGGTGCACGCGCATCCCGATGGCGACTTTCATCCCCTGACCAAGGCCTGAAACGAATCCTCCCGACTCGCGCGAAGGTGACAGCCGAACCTTACCGCATGCGGATGATGTATTCGGTGTACCGCCAGGCGCTACCGCGCCGCCTGAAATAGATGAGCTCGCCAGGGAACAACTTCAGAACGTCGTCGAAGACGAGCAGACCAACAGGGTCAATAGGGGCGGCGCGTTGCTCGCCTGGGACCCCAAGAATCAGGTATCCCCCTGGGCGTAGGACGGCGCGCCACGCAGCCGCGACCGAGTAAGGGGCGTAGGCATGGTCGAGCGAGTTGCTGTAGACCGCCCCGAATGCTCCAGTCCACTCCGTCGGCAGATTGTCAAACGACCCGACCCACACGTCAGGCCGTCCCGCCAGCGGATTGATCTCGACGCCAATGCACGCGCGCTCGTCCAGCCGCTTACAATTGCTACGGTTCAACCGTTCGATGAACGGCCGTCGAGACGCGAACCCGTGCCATCGCCGTTCCATCATGTTGGCCATGACTTGAAGAAGTCTCGGTCCGTGAAGCGCGATCCTCAGCAGGTCCACCTCACGTCCGTTCCTCACGCCGAGACAGAGCACGGGGCCGATAGGCGACGTGTCGCCGCGGCTCGCCCTGTCACGTGCGAGGATCCGCGCGTACTTCTCAGCGTCCCGATACGATACCTTACAATAGCTGAACTTGCTCGCGCTGGCGGCGATCTGTCGCGCCTCGTAGCTAGCTCGGTCTTCGAATTTCCGGTATTCCATACATCCGCCGTCTGATCGAATAGACGCCAGTGGCGCTCGTAATCAGGTTGCCTGGCGAGCGTTTTGGATCGCCGCACACGCTTCGTCGAGTTGAATCGAGGTCAGACATTTCCTGTCGTACGGACAGTCACGCCTGAGGCCACAGCGCGCGTGACGCCGCCCCACGGCCCATCCGTCAGGCGCATTCCGATCGCCGTTTTCATATCCAGGCCAACACAGGCGGACGATCTTCAGGAATCCTCCGCGAGTGGTGACCGACCTTCATAAGGCGCCGATGACGCATTCAGCGTATATCGCGAAGTGTACCCGTGATGACGAAAGGAGACGATCGCTCGCAGGCGATGAGTACAATTCGGCCGTGCCATCGGTCGCTCCACCACCGCTCGACGAACTCGACTTCTCGGAGCGCACGTATCGCGGTGTCGACCGGAACCCAGTCTTTTCTCACGAAGTTCCGGGCGGTCTACACCCGACTTCGCCGACATCTCCAACGGCCACCTATTGGATCACGCGATCCGGTTGCTGATCGCCCGATTCGATAGCACGCCCACCTGAAGGCTGGTGGCCCGTTCGAATCAAGTCCATTCCTCGACTATGCGTAACTGCAGCCACGACAAATGGCGATCTGCGCAGGGTCCTTGAAATATCGCTGTCGAAATCCACAACGACCCGTAGCGAGGTTCAGCAACTCGACTGGGCTAGACTGAAGGACGTTGCCGTAGATCATCGTGCCCAAGGGATCCTCGCAGCAGACACTTACATCCCCGTTCCAATACACAATGAATCCGCCCCACGGCCACGGACATCGCTTTGAATAGCCTCGTTTGCTGTCGTAGCGAGACAACTCTGGAATTTCAAACTCCTGGATTCGATCCTTGCTTGCCAGGGACATGTAGGTGTTCAGCGACTTAAACTTTGGCTGCATCCCCAGGCCGCGCACGTACCTCTCGAACTCCTCGCGCTGGTGCTGATTCTTTCTGGTCAAGACCATCTGAACGATCAACTGCTGGGACACCGCCGTTCGCCGAGCCGCATCGGCCGCCAGAATCTCGATGTTCCTGCGTACGACATCGAACTGATTCACGCGCTTGTAGGTAAGGAATTCTTCCGACGTCATCGCATCCAGAGAGACGTACATCTTATGGAAGGGATGGTCCAGCAGCCTTCTAACACGCTGTTCGTCGACGGCGGCGAGATTCGTAAGGATTTGCAGGCGTTTGTTCAGGCCCTTCGTAGCCGCGTAGTCGAGAAAGTGCTCCAGTTGGCGGTGGAGGAAGGGTTCCCCGTAACCGGCAAACTGGATGCGGGTGAAAGGCGTGAGCCCGTCCACAATCGCTCGAAACGTGTCGAATTCCATATCACCTTTTGGACGCTGGTTCGTGCCAGTGCCGGTCGGGCAGAAAGCGCACTTCTGGTTGCAGCGGTTGGTCAACTCGACATTGACGATCTCTGGCTGGACCGACAGCGGCGAGTGAGCAACACGAAACACCGTGAGCATCCCTCGAAGGTTCGTCTCCTCTTTCCGGACCCGGAGAGACGCAGCAAACCGCAGTGCCCTGCGAATCCGAGCCGGTAGGGATCCGCCACAACAATCGGGCGAACTAGCACGTTGCGGAAAGAGTGATTTCCAGAGAATCGGCATAGTGACCTCGTCGCTCTACGATGCGTCAGCGCGCGCCCGGCAACGCCGGCGCTGTTTGGTCGAGGGTGAGATGTCGGCTTGTCTCGTCAACGCACGACAACCAGCACGCGGTCGAGCTGAGTCATTATCAAACCTACAAAGTCACAACGTCCGAGGCATTGTGACCCTATCTCTGTTGCCCTGAACGTGCGCCGATGGCAGCGAAAAGGCTGCCTCAAGCGCCTCATTGACGACAGAGAGTACCTCGTCGACTTGAATCGATGTCAGACACTTCTTGTCATACGGACAGTCCCGCCTGAGTCCGCAGGGAGCGCAGTCGACGTAATGGCACACCACCCGATGCTTCTCGAGATAGGCCGCAAACTCCGGAAGAGTGGTCCCGCCCCAAACGATCACACTCGGCACTCCGACCGCGTTTGCGGCATGCATGAGGCCACCTTCAAGCCCGAGAAACAACCGTGCCCGCTTCATGATGAGTGCGGCGATACGGAACGGAATCCTGCCCGAGAGGTCGATTGCGCCGTGCAGCGCTCGCCGTCCCCCCTCGCCGATTTGCACGACCTGAAACCGTCCCGCGGCCTGGATTCGATCCACAATCTCCTGCCATCGATCGAAGGGCCACGCGCGGAGATCGCTGAACCATGTCTCGCGGCTGTGTGGCTCGATGACGATGTAGTCGGCGAGCACCCCATGCGTGCGACACGCTTCTGCCGAGGCAGCCATCTCTTCGTCGGTGAAGAATATCTCGCACTGGTGATCGACCGCGCGAACACCGTAGCGCTTCAGGATGATGTCGATGATGTGTCCGCCAGGTTTCCACTCGAACCGTCCGGGTGTTTCCCTTTTCGCATAACTATGCAGCCGCAAGTCGATGTGTGCGTACTGTTGCCCTGTGGTGCTGGAACGAGCGCGGGATAAGGCGAAAATCACTCGCTCAAAGGTTCCCCAAAGCCCGCAACGTCGCAAGGTAGCGGCGAAGCCGCGGTCGAGCTGAATCTGCCAAGGCTGTTTGAGACAGTGTCGCGGAAATTCCAGCCTGGGATTGTGCTGAAAGACCGGATCATTCGCCAGCGAGTGTGACCCTTGGTACAATCGGCCGGCAACCAGATCCGAGAGTCCCGGCGCGTGCGCCACTTTGACCGGCCGTCCGGTGGTCTCGTTGAGCGCCCGGAACACCGACGACCACAGCAGATGACCTCCAAGGCCCATAGACAGGCTTCTCAGTGGCCCGACGGAAATCCACCGTGGTGTATCATGAGGGATTCGTACGGCCGGGAGGCCGCTATAGTATCTTGGTGAACGTTCTTGGAGTGAGTCTCGGACACGATTCGAGCTTCGCGGTAGTCGAAAACGGCCGTCTCCGAGAGATAATGGAGGCGGAACGCTACTTCCGACAGAAGCGTTACAAGCTGCATTGTCTCACGCTGGCGCCCGGCAAACACCGGTCAGGTTTCCAATTCGTCGACATCGAAGACCTTCGACTGTTCCTGACGTTCGTCGCGCGAGACTGGGGTCTCCGGTTCGACGCCGTCGCCGTCCAGAACCAGGGTCGCGTCGAGGAGTTCAACAACCTCATTGAAATCCTGCGAGACAACGGATTTACGTTCGCGCGCACCTATCACGTCGATCATCATCTGAGCCACGCCGCGCTCGCGTACTATACTTCACCGTTCCCCGAAGCCGTGATCCTCAGCTATGACGGCATGGGCAACGACGGCTACACGGTGGTGTTCCAGGGCTCTGGTGCCGCCATCCACTACCTCGAGCGAAACCCTCGAATGTTCGGGCGCAGCTACAACAACCTGGGCTACATCGTCGGCCTCAAGCCGGACGTTGCCGGATCCACGGCCGGCAAGACCATGGGACTGGCGGGTTACGGAAATTTCCGCACCGAATGGGTACGCCACGCTTCGGAGTACGTCACGGCGTACACAAAGCTTCCTCCTTTTCCGGTTGACGGGATCAGCAGCTACGGCAAGGCACATCGGATCAATCCGCTCGGACTCACCCGAATCCAGGAGCTTCAGCAATTCCTCCGCCCCGCAGCCGAACCGCCGACGCAGACGTGGCGCGACCGGTTGCGCGCCGCCCTCGGCCACGACCAGCCCCAGGAACTGCGGTTGCCAGGCCCGGAAGACGCGCTCGCCCAGGATCTCGTGCACACTGTGCAGCATGTCTGGACCCAGCAAGTCCTGGACATCCTCAGACGGTTCCGGGCAACGAGCAGGAACTTGTGTGTCGTCGGCGGCTGCGCCCTGAATGGCATCACCAACTATGCCGCCCAGCAAGCTGGGCTCTTCACCGGCATGCACCTTCTGCCCAATCCGACGGACTGTGGACTCTCGGCCGGCGCTGCCCTACACGCCTACTATGCGCTCAGCGAGACGTCGTTCACCGGGTGTGACACCCCGTTCAGTCCGTACCTTGGCACGACTGCCTTCGATATCGGTGAGCTGCCATCCTTGAGAGCGCGTTATCCGCATCGGACGCTGGACGAGGCAGTGCTTCCGACCGTTCTGGCCCGGCTCCTTCATCGGAATCTTGTCGTGGGACTTATGCGCGGACGATACGAAGTCGGCCCTCGAGCGCTCGGGAACCGTTCCATCCTCTGCAACCCGCTCAACCTAGACATGAAGACGATGCTCAACGAGAAAGTCAAGCACCGCGAGTGGTATCGACCCTTCGCCCCGGTTGTCACCGCAGAAGACGCGTCCCGGTTTTTCACGAACACCAGTGAGATTCCTTACATGTCCGTGATCTGCTTCACGCGCCCCGAGTTCCGTAAACGGCTCGCCGCGGTCACCCATGTTGACGGTAGCGCCAGGCTTCAGACGGTGCGGCAGGACCAGCACCCGCTCCTGTATGCCGCGCTGAAAGCCTTCGAGCGGCTCTCAGGTGTGCCGGTGTTGCTCAACACGTCGTTCAACCCAGGCGGGGAGCCAATTCTCAATTACTGCGCCGTTGGCCTGGACATGCTCCGAACCACGGGTCTCGATTTCGTGTGCATCGAGAACACACTGTTCGCAAGACCGGGAAACGAGGCGGCGCTCGACAATCTCCTGCTGGACTGACGAGGCCAAGCGATCGGGCACCTCAGCTCCTCGCCGCCGGCAGCGCCCATACGCGTGAATGCCCTGTCCTCATGCCTGCCGCAAGTACTTCCTTCCATCGTCTGAACGCCGATCGTCATCTCGGCAAGCCAGCTCAAGTCGCGTACTTTTTCTTCAACTGGCTCAACAACCTGTTTCCGTATGTGAATGTGGACCGCGAGCTGGCCATCCGGGATTTCCGGGAAGCGTCGCTTGACACCTACTGGGACCGCCTCGCGCCCGATGCCTCGCCGAGCCGAAAGCTTTCCGATCTCTTCTGGCTCACCTTGCCGTGGGATGCGATACGCGCGGAACTCGGCGACATTCACCTTCTCGACGTCGGTTGCGGACGAGGAGACTACGGTCCGCGTCTGCTTTCGTGGGCACAGGGCCATATCGGTTCGTACACCGGCACGGACGTGCAGGAATACGACACGTGGAAGGTTCATCAAGCACACGATTCAAGAATCCGCTTCTACCGCTCAGATGTCGCCGATTTTCGTCGGACCGTTCCCGACCGCGCGAACTTCCTCATGTCGCAGTCTGCCATCGAGCACTTCGACGAGGATCTCCGGTTTTTCGCCCAGGTTCGTGGCTTCGTTCTGAAGTCTCGACGCAATATGCTTCAAGTCCATCTATGTCCGTCGCAAGCCTGTCTGAGGCTGTACCTGCTCCATGGCGTCCGTCAGTACACACCCCGGACAATCTCGAAGATGGCACGGTTGTTTCTCTCCGACGGGTACGCCGTGCTGTACCGACTCGGTGGCCGCGCATGCAACCGACTCCACTACGAGTTCATCACGAAGCCACTGCTGATCCAGCGCGTGGGAGATCTGCGCAAGCTGCGGCCGGAGGAGTACGTCCGACGGTCATCTGAAGCCATGTCCACCGACATGACACGACCAAACCGGTCTCCCGCATTCTATGCGATGGTCATCCACTCGAACTGGCAGTGTCGCCTGTTCTGACGGCTCGCACCATCCAGCCCCGTTCGTACGCCACTTCCGTGACCGTCAGACCGACCTATCTCAGCAGGTCCGCGGCGCCTCCGCGGCTGTACCGATACTCGATCGGGGCCGAAAAGCGATCGTAGAGATCGCCTGCCAGGCGGAACGGCCCCCGAGCGTGCCTGAACGGCAGACTCCACGCGAACGATCGCAGCGGCCGAAACCGCTTGAGCACCGTGAACGGCACCGCACACAGAACATATACAAGCGGCGAAGCCGCCCAGCACACCGCAAACAGCGCCCGAGGTGGGAGCTTCGTTGTGACGACGCGCGCGCTATTGACGCTACGGAGTAACCACCGCCACACTGCCGATCGTTCGCCAAAGTCTTCGTACAGATAGACAGCAACGCACGCTCCGTGCCGGCTGATGCGCGCCGCTTCGCCCGCCGCCAGAGCCGGCGTGGCAATATGATGAAGGACGCCGTATGAGTAGACAGCGTCAAACGTCATATCCGCAAACGGCAAGCGGCACAGATCGGCTTGCACGACGTGGGCACCAGCTAGGCGTGCGATGCGGCGAAAGCTCGTTCGACAGCCACCTTCGCTGAGCTCGACGCCGACAACTTCTGCGTGCTCCTCCCGCGCCAGATTCGCGAGATCGATACCCTCACCACAGCCCGCGTCCAGAACGACTCCACGAAAGACAGGCAGTGAAAGGGCGGCAGCCATTTTCTCGAAATGATACGGACGAGGTGGCGTTTCTCGTGCCGGTTTCGACCGATCCCAGAGAAATCCGAAGCTTCGTGCGGTTCGAGTCGTTGGCGAGCTACATGGGGAGAAATTCGATGCTACGAACCTCGGTATTCCGTCGCTGATCCCGTACTGACGGCCGCAAGCGAGGCACGTCAAGTCACCCGTCATCACCTCCAGCCCCGCGCATGCCGCGCAGTCGCGCTCCTGTGACGCGAGATCCGGAAAAGGGCACAGACCCGAACAAGGCGATAGCTTCTCAACAGCATCGCGTACGACCTGTTCAATCGTACGTGCCTCGAGGCGCAGCGGAGCCCGGCAGTCCAGGCAACGAAGGTACTCCAACACACGCGGCTTCATCGAGACTCGATCAGTTTCCGGCTGCGGAACGTTGAACAGGCAGCATCAGTGGCTTTCCGCCGGGCCAGGGCAAGCCCAGAGAACTCCACGCGAACAGTCCGACCACTCGGGGATGAAGACAGCCGCACCGAATTGCGTGCCCAAGATACCCCCGCGCCGTGCTGGGTTCGTTGAGCCCTCGAAGCGCCAGTTCGCCCCAGAGTGCGTAAAGGCGTCCGCGAAGCCGGTACTGCGCAGCAAAGGCTCGCAGGTCGCCTGCGCAGCGCTCAAGTGAGTGATACGAATCGACGCCGTATCGTCTCCGTTCGTGGGCAAAGGCGAGCGCAACGCCGCTGTACTGAAGCTGAAGGCGGCGCCGGTATCCGTAGGCCGAGCCGGGACTCATACGCCAGCGGTACAGCAGCTCCTCGAGATTGTCGATGTCGAACCGCTCGGTAAGGCGGAGCCACAAGTCGAAGTCCTGCGAAACCGGAAAGGCTTCACGATAGCCCCCCACCGCCGCCAACGTGTCTCTGCGCAGCATCATTGAGCCATGGACCGGCGTCGTCCGCATCGCGTGCAGGCCCTTGCGGACGGCGATGGCGCCGTGTGCGGTGGGAAACCGCCCGATCGCTTGGCCGGCTTCATCAATGACCACCGCGGCCGTGCCTATCGCGGCAAGATTCTTTCCCGCGTCGAGCCGGCGAACCTGTCGCTCCAGACGCTCGGGCATCGACACATCGTCGCCGTCGTGACGCGCCAGGTACCGACCCCGGGCGACGACGATGGCCCGGTTCAGTGACGCGGCCAGCCCCTGCTCGCCTTGGTGAAGCACCTTGATTCGCGGATCCCGCGCCGCCGCCTGCCGTACGATGGCTCCTGTGCGATCGGTTGAACCGTCGTCGACGATGATCACCTCGAAGTTGGAAAACGTCTGCCCAAGCACACTGGCCAGTGACTCCTCCAGCGTGCGCTCGACATTACGAACAGCCATGATCACACTGACTACGAAATCAGTCATGCTCGGCAGGGTGGTGTTTCAGGCCAGACCGTCCAACACGGCCAGCTCCTCTTGAACGACCCGAGCCAGGGAACGGTCTTTCTGCACGAGCTCAAGTCCCCGCACCGCCAGCCGATCGCGCAGGTCAGGATCGGCCAACACTTTGCGCAGAGCGACTCGGATTTCTGGCGGTGACGTACCGCAGAGAAAGGCTGTTTCCTGATGCGTCAGGACCTCCCGTATACCGGGCACCCGCGCGGCGATGACTGGTACGCCACAGGCCATCGCCTCGAACAGCGCTTTCGGATTGCCTTCGTAGTGAGAGGGCAAGATGAAGGCCTCAGAGCGGTTGAGCAATCGGGGAAGGCTCTCATGCGGCACAGCGCCAAAGAACTGCACGTCCAGGCCGTATTCTTTCGCGCGCTGCTCAAGCAGCAGCCGGAGGGTTCCATCTCCAATCATGCTCAGCCGAACACCAGCCAGGCCTCTCAAGGCGTCGAGCAAGGACAGCGGGTTTTTCTGATCTTCGAGGCGACCTATGAAGATGACGCGTCCCGGCTCGTGCGGTATCTCTGGCATCGGTCGAAAACGAGATGTATCGACATAGTTCGGTATCACGTAGGTACGATCGTCATCGATACCGTACCGCGTGATGACCGTGGCCCGGTCGGCATCGCCCGCGACAATGATGGCGTCGGCCGCTCGAAAGATCACGCGCTCCAGGCGTCTCGCGAGCACGCGGCGCCACCAGCTCGTAGTGAGCCGGATCATGAAGTCCGACCACAGGAACCCACAACGCACCACCAGAGGTTTGCGAAAAAGCGTCTTTGCAACGACGCCGCACCAGGCACCGTTGATCTGATTGGTCTTGAAAACGACCGCTCGGCGTAAAGTCTTGCGATGCAGCCAGGGCGCCATGACGCTGTAAAGGTTCGGAGGAAGCTTCCAGCGGTTTGGAAGCACTTCTATCCCTGGAAACTCCCGCGCCAAGGCGTGATCGCCGGACTCGCCGTAGGTGACGAACGCGATGCGGCCGAAGTGAGATGAGAGCTCACGGTAGAGCGCCAACTCACGCTGCAGCAATCCCGCCCGTTCCCATCGCGCAAGTGACATCCCGCGCGAGAAAAATACAACGAGATAGCCGTTTACCAGTTCACGGGCAGTTCCGGCGGTGAGCCGGTTCTCCAACATCTCACTCGAGGTCATCGACGCCGCCGGATGGCGGCCGCCAATCGCCCGGGACTCCAGCCTTGGATTGCAGCCTCCAGTCGCACGCTGCCGCCAACACGCGGAGCGGAGATGCGCTTGAGGGCGAACAGATCGTCACCGAAAAAGTTGGACCCGCCAAAGGCTGTAAACGCAGCCACGTAGCCGGCGCCCTCACCACCGCGCGGGCGGCGGCGGGACAGTTCTCCGGCTCTCCGTAGGGAAATGAGAAGAAACGGACGCGCCGCTGTAGCGCAGCCTCGAGCCGCGCTCGAGAAGCTGGAATCTCCGGCCAGCTGGCCGGGTCCCCGCAGTCGGCGTGCGAGGAAGTGTGGCCGCCGATTTCGTATCCTTCCTCGCTGAGCGCGCGCAGCTCAACGAGGTTCAGCGAAGGGGTACTCTCCGTCCCGCGCGCCCGAACAGGTGAAAGACTGATGCGACCCTCGACTAGATCCGCGCAGACGAACACCGTGACCGGCACCTCGTAAAGAGCACAGAGCTCGCGCCCCCATCCCGCATTCTCAACGTAGCCGTCGTCGAACGTCACGGCAAGCAACGGCTCTACATGCGCGCTCGTCCGCACGGCCTCAACTGCGTCGGCGAGCGGGACGATCCGGTAGTAGCAGGTCAGATGCTCAAGATGGTCGATGAACTCGTCGGTCGACAATCCGAGGTAGTGGTGCCGATCGGTGATCAGATGATAGTTGAGTACAAGCACGGGTGGACGCCGGCGCCACCGTCGGACGACGGTCCTCACCTGTACCCACCCCAAACACAAGAAGAGCGCCGCTGCCGCGGTCCGAAGTCCTGCCCACCGCTGTCGTCTCTGGGATGGCTGGCGGCGACGGAATTCGCGTGTCTGCCGGAACAACGTCAGGCGGTCGAGAGACAGGCGGAGTGGGGAGCGTTCCGACGTCGACGCTCTTTCCTCCCGGCTGATTCCATCGCGTAGACCGGCGATCACGTCGGCGCACACACGGTGTGCTGCCATCGTCGCCTTCACGCGGAGACTGCGCAGCGTGTCAAGAGGTTCGATCGTCACGGCCGTCGCACCGAGCACGTGGCCGGTGTCCAGGCCTTCATCGACGCGGTGGATGGTGATGCCGACCTCCCGGTCGCCGGCGATGACCTCAGAGAGCCCGACGGGGCCGGCGCCGCGGTAACGCGGCAGCGCAGCGAGGTGCAGGTTGATGCAGCCGAGTCGCGGCACGGTAAACAGTTCGGGCCGGACGAGTGGCGTTCCATAAACGACACCAACGTCCGCATCGAGAGCCTTCAACGCGGCAATGGTGGCCGCGTCGTGGAAGTCGCGCACGCGCACGTGCGCGGCATTCAGCTCGCCGAGGAGGCCCCCGAAGGCGGGCTGGGGGCGTGGCGCGTGGGTGAGAGTGTACGCGGCGACGAGTGGTGCCGTCGCGAGTCGGGTCGCGACGACCATCGCGTGGTAGAGCAGGTTGAAAGCGACGGCGGCAGCGCCGTGGCGTTGCAGGTAGCGACGGACGCGCGGGTTGAGCGCTCGGCGGGCACTACCCTGCAGGACTCCAAC
>CEQE01023199.1_pt1 | contig 24191 bp, 20 predicted proteins | sample 356201 | NCBI WGS metagenome assembly CEQE01 (sample SAMEA2619970, study PRJEB7988) | marine metagenome | biome: marine biome (ENVO:00000447); feature: mesopelagic zone (ENVO:00000213) & marine oxygen minimum zone (ENVO:01000065); material: "saline water (ENVO:00002010), including plankton...
CCTCCACCTCCGGCAGCGCGCGTCCGACGGTCTGGGTGCGGCGGGCAATCGAATCATCGCGCCCGGTGATCGTGATCCCGGGCGACGCCTCCGTCAGGCCATAGGCGATCGTCATCTCCGGCAGGTGCATCTCGCCGATGACCCGGCGCATCAGCGGCTCGGGGCACGGCGCACCGGCCATGATGCCGGTGCGGAGCGACGTCACGTCGTACCTCGAGAACTCCGGCACCTCGAGCATCGCGCGGAACATCGTCGGCACACCGTGAAGCACCGTGCAGCGTTCGCGAACGACGGTGTCCAGCACGGCCTGTGGCTCGAATCGTTCGACCGGGCAGAGACAGCCGCCGTGGGTGAACATGCCGAGGACGCCGATGACGCAGCCGAAGCAATGGAACAGCGGTACGCACAGCGCCAGCCGATCCGCCGGCGACAGCGCCAGCGCGTCTCCCAGCGCATAGCCGTTGTTGACGATGTTCCGGCTCGAAAGCATGACGCCCTTCGGGAAGCCGGTCGTGCCCGACGTGTACTGCATGTTGGTGACATCGTCGACCGCCACGGCCGCCGACCGCGTGTCGAGCGCCGCGTCGGTCACCGTCTCGGCCAGCGTCCGGAGCCGCGCGTAGGGCACGAGCGCCGGCTCGTCGACCGCGGCGTCCGCAATGCCGATCACTCGCTCGACCTCGAGTCCCGTGGAACCGGAGGTGGTTTCACCCGGGAGCGCGCCCACCATTCGAAGCTCGGCGAGATAGTCGATCTCCTTGAGGCCGCGGATCGTCGCGACGGTTCTCGCCCGGCACTGGCGCAGCAGGTAGTCCAGTTCCTTGGCCCGGAACGACGTGTTGACGGTGACCAGGACGGCACCGATCTTGGCCAGCGCGAACTGCAGGACGACCCATTCGGGCACGTTGGTCGCCCAGAGCGCGACGCGTTCGCCTGGCTCGATTCCGACCGCCATCAGGCCGCGGGCCACGAGACGGGCTTCACCCTCGAGCTCCGCGAAGGTGTAGCGGACCGCCGGGTAGGCGAGCGCCTCGCGGTCGGGCAGCGCCCGGGCCAGATGGGTCAGCAGCGCACCTACCGGCAGGTCGCGAACGGGGTGGAACGGGTCGGTCTGGGCCAAGGTTGAGCTATCCTACCGGTTCGGTTCGACACCAGCCAGTCACCCCGGAGGAACCCATGCGCCAGGCAGTTACCGTCTTCGTCGGCTTCGCCGGCATTGCCACCATGACCTCGGCGTGCGGGGCACCGCCCGACTACGACGTGATCATCCGCGGGGGGAGCGTCTTGGACGGCACCGGCACCCCGGCCCTCGTCACCGACGTCGGCATCCGTGGCGATGCGATCGCCACCGTCGGCGATCTCTCCGCCTCGACTGCGGCCGAGACGATCGACGCGGCGGGGCTGACGGTCACGCCGGGCTTCATCGACATGCACAGCCACTCGGACTACACGCTGCTGGTCGATCCCCGCGCACTCTCGAAGATCATACAAGGGGTGACGACCGAGTTGCTGGGTGAATCCAATTCCGCGGCGCCCGCTCTGGGCCCGGCCAGGCCCGAACTGGCCCGAACACTGGACGGTCTCGAGCTGGCGCTCGACTGGACGACCTTGGGCGAGTACTTCGCCCGGGTGGAACGGACTCCGCCGAGCGTGAACATCCTCTCCACGGTGGCCTCCGGTCAGATCCGCGCGGCGGTCGTCGGCTACGACAACCGACCGGCCACGGCCGACGAACTGGAGCGGATGACCGCGCTCGTCGACGAGGCGATGCGCGACGGCGCGGTCGGCCTGTCGTCGGGGCTGATCTACCCGCCGAACAGCTACGCGCCGACCGAGGAACTGGTCACCCTCGCCCGGGCAGCCGCGCGGCACGGTGGCATCTATGTCTCGCACATTCGGAACGAGAGCGACGGCCTGCTCGATGCGCTGAACGAAGCGATCGGGATCGGCCGCGAGGCCGAGATCCAGGTCGAGGTGCTCCACTTCAAGCGATCGGGCGCACGGCCAGTGCCCAGCGGCACGGACGTGACGATCCAGGATGCCGCCTTGCTGATCGAAGAGGCGCAGGCAGCGGGAATCGAGATCTACGCCAATCTCTATCCCTACGCAGCCAGCCAGACGACGCTCAACATCAGGCTGCCCGACTGGACCCTGGAAGGCGGACGCGAGCAGCTGGTCGTGCGACTGCGCGATCCCGAGACGCGCGAGCGGATCCGGCGCGAGGTGGCCGACCTCCTGGCCGGTGACCGCGGCGGCGCGACTCCGGCAACGGTCATGGTCGGCCGCACGCCGTACGAACCACACCGCCAGTACCAGGGAATGCGGCTGGCGGCGATCGCCGAGGCGATGGGCGTCGAGCCGGCCGATGCGCTGCTGGAGATCATCGACCGTGCCGACGGTACCGCGGGCGGTATCTTTTTCGGCATGCGCGAGGAGGATGTCGCGTTCGCGATGGCGCTGCCGTGGACGACGATCGGCAGCGACGGCACGGCGCTCGCCCCCGACGGCATCCTCGGACGAACCCACCCGCACCCGAGATCGTACGGATCGTTCGCGCGCGTCCTGGGGCACTACGCCCGTGACGAGGGCGTCCTGACGCTGCCCGACGCCGTGCGCAAGATCACCAGCCTGCCTGCCGCGCGGCTCGGCCTCGCCGACCGGGGGGTCCTCGACGCTGGCTGGCGTGCTGACGTCGTCGTCTTCGACGCCGAGACGATCACAGACACGGCGACCTTCGGCGATCCTCAGCAGCTGGCGATGGGGGTACGCTGGGTGATCGTGAACGGCGAGGTCGTCGTCGCCGATGGCACCCACACCGGCGCGACACCCGGGCGCGTCCTGCGCCACGCCGCCGTCGGCGCCGCGACCGACGACGTTCAGGCGCTCCGATCGCTCTTTCCGACCCGGCCCACCGGATGACGATCCCCGCCCTCGAACTTCGCGGCGTCACCGTCATGCGTGACGGCCGGCCAATCCTCGACAGCATCGACTGGACGGTGGGGGCCGACGAACGCTGGATCGTCCTCGGACCGAACGGCGCGGGCAAGACGACGCTCTGCCAGGTCGCGTCGCTGTACCAGCATCCGGCGAGGGGCAGCGTTCACGTGCTCGGCGAGCGCCTGGGTCGGACCGAGGTTCGAGAGCTGCGAAAACGGATCGGCTACGCGGGCGCTCGTCTGGCGCAGATGCTGCGACCCGACCTGATCGCCACCGACGCCGTCGTTACCGCCAAGCACGGCGCACTGGCCACCTGGTGGCACACCTACACTGAAGCCGATTACGTCAAGGCGCGGAGGCTGCTCGCGCGCTTCGGCTGCGAGCATCTCACCGAGCGCCGCTTCGGCACGCTGGCCTCGGGTGAACGGAAGCGAGTCGAGATCGCCCGCGCGCTCATGTCGGATCCCGATGTGCTGCTGCTCGACGAGCCCGCCGCGGGCCTCGATCTCGGCGGTCGGGAGACGCTGGTCGGCACACTGGCCGCGCTGGCCGGCGACTCCACTGCCCCGGCCACCGTCCTGGTGACCCACCACGTCGACGAGATCCCACCGGGCTTCACGCACGTCCTGTTGCTCGCCGGCGGACGGCGTCTGAACGCCGGGCCGTTGGACGAGACACTGACCGGCGAGACGCTGTCGTGCTGCTTCGGACTCGCGCTTGCGGTCGAGCGCCGCCGCGGCCGCTGGCAGGCCTGGGCAAAGTGAACGGTTCAGGACGCGCTATAATTTTCCGACCCATGCGGCGGCGCTTCGCGCTCCTCCTGACCACCGTTATCGCGCTGGGCACGGCGTCGCTGGCCGGCCTCCAGCCCGCGCCCGCGCCTCCCTCGGGTGATGTCGCCGACATCCTCGTCTCTCGGCAACTTCTCGAATCGCAGGATCTGGCGGTCGGCGATCTGATCGAGCTCGCGGCCGATCCGGACGGCGCGCGCGCACGCGCGTTCCGGGTCGTGGGCAGTTACGAACCGCTGCCCGATCCCGCTCGGTTCACGCAGCAGCGACTGGAGGTGCGCCTTCACCTGCAGGACATGGTCGACATGCTGGCGGACCCCACAGATCCCCAGTCCAGCGAGTCGGTGAGTGCGATCAACGTTGCCCTGCACGATCCCGAAGGCGAACTGGAGTTCCGGCGCAGCGTCTTCGGGCGGGTGCCGGGCCTGAGTGTCTGGTCGACGGTGCGAGGTGACAGCGCAAACCCGTTCGTCGTCCTCGAACAGTTCCATCTGGCCATCGCCATCGTCACGATTCTCGCGAGCACCGCGTTCCTACTCGCGCTGATGGTGATGCGCTCTGACGAGCGGCGCGAGACCGCGGGCATCCTGCGGCTGATCGGGCTCCGCAAGGGCCGGGTCTTGACGCAGGTGCTCATCGAGGGGGTGATCATCGCGATGGTCGGCGCGATGTTCGGTATCGGGCTGGCCCTGGTAGCGCAGGACGGCTTCAACCAGTTCTTCCAGTGGCGCTACGACACGGCGCTCGTCTTCGTCCGGGTATCACCGAAGGTTGCAGCGCAGTGTGTCGCACTGGCGGTGCCGCTCGGTGTCGTGGCCAGCGTCGTCGCCTCCTGGACCCTGCTGAGACGCGAAGTGCTCGCCCTGCTACGACGATGAACTCCTTCCACTTCGCCTGGCGCAGCCTGTTCCGTCAACCGGTGCGCGCCGCCCTGGCCATCGCCGGCGTCGCCGCCATCGGCGCGCTGCTCTTCGACATGCTGCTGCTCTCGCAGGGCATGCTGATCTCGTTTCGAGATCTCCTCGACGACGGCGGATTCGACATCCGGATCTTGGCGACGCCGTCCACGCCGATCAGCGGGCCGCGCATGGCTGACGCCGCGGCGACGGCGGCCGCGGTCGAAGCACTGCCGGAAGTCGACGCGGTCGTCCCGATGCGCATCGGTCAGGCGAGAATCGTCGGACCCGACAGCGTCAATCTCAGCCTGATCGGCGCTGTCACCAGCCGCCGGGACGCGTGGACCGTTGTCGAAGGCGTCGACCTGGACGATCTCATCGGGAACGACGACCCGCCGATGGTCATCAACCGAAACATCGCCGAGGAGCTGACGCTGGCGCCCGGCGGGACCGTCACCATCCGGAGCGAGTGCACGGAGCGCTATTCCGTCTTGCCGACGGTCGATTTTGTCGTCTCCGGCATCGCCGAGTTCCCGTTCGACCCGGTGACCCAGATGACGGCGGCGGTGGCGATGCCAGACTTCGATCGCGCGTGCGGCAGCGTCATGGACGAGGCCGACGTCTTCCTCGTGGCGACCCGAGCCGGCGAGTATCCGGAAATGGCGGTGGCAGCGATCCAGCGGCTGCGCCCCGACTTGCACGCCTACTCGAACGACCAGCTCGTCGACCGCTTCCAGCAGGTCGGCTTCTCGTACTTCCGCCAGATCTCGACCGTGTTGGCCACGATCACGCTGTTCTTCGCGTTCCTCCTGATTTCTGTGCTCCTGACCGTGTCGGTCAACCAGCGATTCGCCGAGATCGCCGCACTGCGCGCGCTCGGCTTCAGCCGGCGCCGGATCGCGGGCGATCTCCTCTGGGAATCGATCCTGATGGTCGGCACCGGAGGCCTCCTGGCGCTGCCGCTCGGCCTGGTGCTGGCGATCTGGCTCGATCGGATCCTGAAGGCGATGCCCGGCATCCCGAGCGACCTGCACTTCTTCGTGCTGTATCCGGCGGCCGTCATCTTGCACGTCGCGCTGCTGGCCGCCGCCGGAGCCCTGGCGGCGGCCTATCCGGTGTTTCTCGCCTCGAAGCTGCCGATGGCCTCGACGCTAAGGAACGAGGTGGTCGGGTGAGCGCGGCGGTGATAGAGGCGACCGGCCTGACGAAGACGTTCCCGATGCCGGCCGGCCCGGTGACCGCGCTGCGGAACGTCTCGTTCTCCGTCTCGCCGGACGAATACGTCGCCGTGAGCGGCCCTTCCGGTTGTGGCAAGTCGACGCTGCTGCACCTGCTGGGATCGGTCGATACCGCGACGAGCGGGACGCTGTTGTTCGACGGCCGTGACATCAGCACGCTGCCCGATGCCGAACGCAGCCGGATCCGCCTGACCCAGATCGGGTTCGTCTTTCAACGCTTCTACCTCCTCCCGATGCTCACCGCCTGGGAGAACGTCGAGTTGCCGCAGGGCGAGGCCGGCGTGTCGAAGCCGGAGCGCCGGGCGCGCACGGCTGAACTGCTCGATTACGTCGGGCTGTCGCAGCGCGCGCAGCACCGCCCGTCACAGCTCTCGGGGGGCGAGATGCAGCGGGTGGCCATCGCCCGAGCGCTCGCCAATAGTCCGCGCCTGCTGCTGGCCGACGAGCCGACAGGCGAACTGGACCAGTCGACCGGTGAGCAGATCGCCGAGTTGCTCGACCGGGTGCACGCCGACGGCAATGCGATCGTTGTCGTGACCCACGATCCCGCAATCGCGGCCCGCGCGAAGCGTCAGCTCAAGATGCGTGACGGCGAGATCGTCGCGGGGGCCCCCGCATGACGTTCCGGCTGGCGCTGCGCGCGCTGCTGTCCCGCCCAGTCCGAAGCGCCGTGCTCGCCTGCGGCTTCGGGCTGGGTGTCTCGGTGATGGCGAACCTGCTCGGCATCGGCGAGGTCATCCTCGAACAGGCGCGGGCACCGGCGTTGCGCGGCGGCGGCCATGTCGGCATCGGCGGCGCGACAGGCCCGCTCCCCAGCGCGAAATTCGTCTTGTCCAACGTGCTGGGAGCCGCTCCGCTCGACGCCGACGTGGCGGCGGCCTCGCCGACGGTTGCGGGCATCCTGTATCTCGTCGGCCGGGGCGACCCAATCGCGATCGGCGCGCGCGGGGGCGTGCCGAGCCTCGAACGCGCCCTGGGTGACCCGGAGACGGCAGACGTGGCGGCGTGGGTGGATACCGCCGTCGATGCGGATTGGCTCGACCCGGACCCGGGAGAGATGCTGCGAGGGATGGACCGGTTCCATCCGATCCCGGACCGACCCGATCGGGCCGACTCGTGGGCCGAGTGGCTGTACTTCAACGGACAGCACGACGGCGCGCGCTTCTATCTGACCTTTCTCGTCGGCCCCAGGGTCGACGGTGGCCGGCGGTCCGCTGGCGTCCGCTTGCAGCTCGATCGCGACGGGCGGTTGTCGTCGTACTCCGCGTCGGCGGAGATCGACGAGGCCGAACTGCTGGCCTCGGCGCCCGACATGGCGATCGGCGCCAACCGCGTCCGCCTCGACGGCACACGCTACCGGATCTCGCTCGATCTACAGGCTCGATCCACGTCCGAGGGCCTGGAGCGGCAGCGCCTCACGGGCGAGATCGCGCTGGAGTCCGAGCCCGGGCGATCGTTTCCACCCATCTCGATCAACGGCGCGAATGGGTGGACCACCGGCTACGTCGTCCCCGTGCTCTCGGGCGGGCTGACCGGATCGCTCGACGTCGGCGGCGAGCGCGTCGAGCTCGATGGCGGTCGCGGCTACCACGATCACAACTGGGGCTACTGGGAAGGCGTCACTTGGCGGTGGGGCCAGGTGCAGCACGAGGACGTGTCGTTCGTCTACGGGCGCGTCTACCCGCCCCCAGACGCCGCCGATCCCGAGCGGCTGCCGGGGTTCCTCACGGCGCTCGGCCCCGATGGCCCCCTCGGCTATGCGACGCGCGTGACGATCGAGGAGGAGGACGACCCCGACACGGGCCAGCCTCTCCACATCAAGGTGAGCGGACGGAGCCGCGAGATCAGTCTCGAGATGGAACTCGACGTCGAGGCGGCCGAGGTCACGCAGATGGACCGGGGAGCGTTCGGCCGCGACATGGACTTCTGGCAGCTGCGGGCTACGTATCGGGTGACGGGCCGGGTCGGAGAGCGTGAACTCGACTTCACGGCCCGCGGCGCCGCGGAAACCTTCCGGACGCCCTGACGATCGGCCGCGTCACCGAGCCTCGGCGTCGTCGGTCAACACCGCCAGCGTCTCGTCGAACGACGCCGGCCCGCGACCCTCGAGCGCGCGCACCAGACACCCGGTCAAGTTGGCGACGGCGAAGCTGGTGCCTTGCAGGTTGCGAGACGGCGGCACGCCGGGAATCGGCCTCGGGAAGCCCGACGCGGCGAAGATGACCGCACCGTCACGACGGCCCCAGCGATAGGCCTCACGCGGGCAATCCCAGTCGACGGCGACCGGCACGACGCCGGGCAGGCTGCCCGGCAGCCACCGTGTGGCGCCGTCGGCCGCAGCCGCCACGACGACCGCGCCGCGCTCGGCCGCCTGCCGCACCGCACTATGCAGCGCGTCGGCATGCGCCGCGTTCGCGGTTCCGAGACTCAGGTTGACCACGCGCGCGCCGTTGCGCGCCGCCCAGTCGATCGCCGCGACCAGCGCCTCGACACTCGACGACAACTCCCGGTCGAAGACCTTCACCGTGAAGATCTCGCTCGCTGGCGCCTTCTCGCGGATGGCCGCCGTCACCGCGGTGCCGTGCCCGAGCCGATCGACGAAGTCAGGATGCTCGGCACCGTCCGCGGCGATGCCGACCCCGCCGGCGACGCCGCCGACGTGCGGGTGCTCGGCATGTACGCCGCTGTCGACGACCGCCACCCGGACCGCCTGCGCGCGCAGTTCGGCCATCATGCGTCGGCCGCCGGGGCGGCCGACCGCCTGCCGAAGACGCGGGAAAAGGCACCGTCGCGCGCCATCAATTCAGCCGGCGATCCCTCCTCGGCCAGCCGGGCACCATCGAGAACGATCGCGCGGTCGGCCTGCCGAACCATTTCCAGCCGGTGAGAGATGATGATCGTCGTCCGGCCGCGCATGAGCGCGCCGTACCCGGCGATCACCTGGCGCGCGGTGGCCGGGTCGAGCGAGGCCGTCGGTTCATCGAGCACGAGGACGGTCGGCGCCGCGAGGAAGGCCCGCGCAATGGCGACCCGCTGTCGTTCGCCCGCCGACAGTGCGCGGCCACGCTCGCCCACCTCGGTCGCCATCCCATCAGGCAGCCCGGCCACGAACGCCTCCAGACCGGCGGCGCGGACCGCGTCGGTCACACTGGCCTCGGTCGCCTCGGGCTGCGCGTAGCGGACGTTGTCGGCCAGCGTCGCGTGAAAGATGAAGGGTTCCTGGTCGACCAGCGCCACCGCTCCGCGGACCGCCGCCAGCGGAAGCGCCTTCAGGTCCTCGCCGTCGAGCAAGACGCGGCCCTCGTCGGGATCGAGCAGTCGCATCAGCAGGTCGGCGAGCGTCGACTTCCCGCTGCCGCTGGGCCCGACGACCGCCAGGACTTCGCCCGGTGCGACATCCACCGAGACGTCGTCGAGCGCGGGCCGGCCACGGTCAAACGAGACGGTCACATGATCGAGCGTGACCCGGCCACGCACCGTCGCCAGCACGCCGCCCGTGGATCGATCCTCGACCTCGACGTCGGCGTCGAGCAACTCGTGAACCCGACCGAGCGACACCTTGGCCGTCGCCAGGCTCGCGTAGAGCCCCATCAACGCCTGGAGCGGCGGCAGGACGCGCATCTGGTAGGCCATGAACGCGACCAGCGTGCCCATGGTGATTGTGCCGTCGATGACCCGGCTCCCGCCGTACAAGAACACGACCGCGGTGCTACCCGACAGGATCAGTCCGGGCAATCCGCCCGACAGGTACGTAACCCACTGCATCGCCATCAGCGCGTCAACGAACGCGTCGTTGCGGCTGCGGAAGCGATCGGTCTCGCGCGTCTGCGCGTTCGACGTGACGACCAGTTTCATCCCTTGGATCGTCTCGATCAGGAAGCTCCCGATGTCGGCGCTACGGGCCCGGACCGTGCGGACCCGGCCTTCGAGACGCCGCCGATAGTGCACCAGCGCCCAGAGGCTCGGTGGCAGCAAGATCGCACTCACGAAAAAGAGCCGGGTGTCGAGCCAGACCAACATGCCGAGCGATCCGACCAGGAAGATCACGTTGCCCAGCGTGGCGAGCACGGCGTCGGACGCCACACGCTGGATTTCACCGATGTCGTTGTTGATGCGCGAGACGATGTCACCCAGCCTGGTGCGCGCGTAGAACCGGGGCGACAGCCGCTGCAGATGCCGGTAGAGCGCCAGCCGCATGTCGAACAGGATGGCGGCCGACACCCGCGTGTAGCGCAGGCCGCTCACGACGTTGAACGTAAAACTGGCCAGGGTGATCAGGACGAAGGTGGCGACGATCCGACGAAGCACGCCACTGTCACCGCCGAGCAGGGCGCCGTCAACGAGGCTGCGCGATAGATAGGGGACGTACAGCGCCAGGCCGGTGCTGGACAGGCTGAGCGCCATGACCAGCAGCAGCCGGCGCCAGTACGGCGCCACGTACGCCAGCGCGCGGCGGAACTGGGGATCTAACAAGGAGAAGCTGCCGTCTTCTCCCTCTCCCTTGGGGAGAGGGTTGGGATGAGGGCCGGGCTAACGGTCAGTCCGGCGGCATGACGATCAGGCCGGTCATGGTGGCGTCGGCTTCAAGTTCGAGCGTGCGCAGGTACTGGAAGGTGTCGGCCTCGTAGATGTCGATCGTCTGGCCGGCCCCATGAACATAGAGCAACTGACCGTTCGTGCTCGGCTTCAGCGACATCCGGGGCCGGCCGTTGAAGCGCTGCCGCTCACCCAACCGACGATTGGCCAAATCGAACGCCCAGAACTCGTAGTTGCCGATCTCCTGGACCAGGCCGTAGGCCATCGATCCGTCGAGCGTCACGCTGAAGCTAACGCCGACCGCGGGCCCAAGCGTGTAGAAATCCTCGATTTCCTTCGCATTGAGGTCGACCCGGGCCACGCCCATCTGTCGGCCGCCCCGCACCGGCGACGCCACGGTGAACAGGCTGGTGTAGAAGCCGAACTCCTCGCTGAGGCTCCCTGTGAACCCGAACCGCAGCGGCCCGAGACCAGGTTCGAGCGGCTCCGACAGGTCCCAGCGGTCGACCTCGGTGAAGTCGTCGGTCTCGTAGATCACGACTTCCCGCCCGAAGATGTAGAGCAGCGAGCCGTCGGGCGAGAACAGCATGTTCATCCGGGGCCGCGCCTTGTCGTCCGGCCAGGGCATCGTCCGGATTAGCTCGCGGGTCGACAGGTCGTACTGGCCGAACTCTGGTTCGCCGATCTCGAACCGATCGATCAGTTTCGTTCGCGACTGCGTCACGAACAGCGCGTAGCGCTCCTGAGGATCGACGGCGTAGCTCTCGATCCGCGTCCGGGTCGCGCCCTCGCTGAACGTGAGCGTGTCTATCGTCGACCGGCTCGCGATGTCGATGATCTCGAAAAACTCCACCGTCACGTCGGTCATATAGAAGTGGTTGCGGTCGGCGGAGAGCGTCAGGTTCCCCGGGATGCCGGACGTCACCTGAATCTCGTCGACAACCTGCTCGGTCGCCTCGTCGATGACGTAGATCTTCCCCGCGTACCCGCCGATGTAGAGCGTCCCGGTGCCGCCCCTGAGATCAGCGCCGACTTGCGCGCCGGCGGGAGCGCCGACCAACGCGAACACCACGGCTAGCCATGCGAGTCGAGTCAGGAGTGGCATGAGGGTCCTCGGCAACGCGATCACGGGAAGATGAGGTCTATCTTCCGCCAGTCCTTCTGCGCCGAGGCACAGGAGGCGGTCCAATCCGGAGCATGGTTCAGCTGGTCGGGCACCTGGGCCGGCCAGAAGCACCCGAGATGGCAGTCGAACAGATCGCGCTCGACCGGGGAGCAGAGCCCCGCCGTGCCGCCCTCGACGTCGACTTCCCACCCCGGGAAGAAGACGAAGGAGCACCCGAGTGGGACGGCTGCGTCGGGTCTGAGCGGCCCCTGCTGCAACGCCACGACGTCGCCGCGCGCCCCGGCTTCGACTTCAATGTGGCGTTCGACGCGATCGGCCTTCTGGTTAACTGGCTTGAGATGCTTCATCGGTCACTCGTCCTTCGAAACGCGCGAGGTACGCCGGGTTGCGCTCGGCGAGCTCGCCGTAGATACGGAGACAGACGTCGGTCCACTCTCGGATCCAGTCGCAGTAGTGCAGGTTCGGTGCGTCGGTCGCGCCGTAGCGCGTCTGCGCCTCGTGGTAACAGCCGCCGGCGCAGAGCGGCCGCGCCCAGCACGTCCGGCAGTCGGTCTTCCGCGCCACGTGATGGCGGTCGAGAAACTCGGCCTGGCGCTCGCGGTCGATCCCGCCGTCCACCGTCCCCATCGTGTGCTCGTCCGACCCGGCAAACCGGTGGCAGAGTGCCACCTGCCCGTCGGTCGCGACACCGATCAGGCCAAGGCCCGCGCCGCACGGGTAGGCCTTGTTGGCACCCTTGTGAATCTCCTCCAGGGTGTCTTTCACATTAGCGAACGCGTGGTGCCGATTCTCGAGCGCGTGATCGCGGAACTCCTCGGCGAGCGTCCGGAATTGGCCGAGCATCGTATCGAACCCGCCGTCCTCGATCGCGTACTGCCGGTCGGGCGACGTCGTGACCGGCGCGAACCCCACCTCCCGAAAGCCGACCTCATCGGTCAGGTGCCGGAAGATGCGGCCGACGTCCAGCGTCTTCGACGTGAGGGTCACGCGGGCGCCGATTGGCTTCGTCCGATGGCGGCGCAGCAGTTCCTTGATCTTCGGCATGGCGACGTCGTAGCTGCCGGCGCCGCTACGGAAGACGCGGAACGTGTCCTGCATCTCCGGCGGACCGTCGATCGAGATCGTCACCGCGACGTCGTTCTCGACCAGGAAGTCGACGACGTCGGGCTTTAGCAATGTCGCGTTGGTCGTCAGATTGAACTCGACCCGCTTCCCCGCTTCCATCGCGCGCTGCCGCGCGTAGGGGATGGCGATCTTGAGCACCGGTAAGTTGAGCAACGTCTCGCCGCCGAACAGCGTCATGTGGACGACCTTGTTCGGACCGGCCTCGCGGAGCATGAAATCGACGCTCTGCGTGGCCGTCTCCTCCGACATGAACTTCGGCTGCGCGCCGTTGGCGGTCTCGACGATCTTGTCCTCGCCGTACTCGTAGCAGTAGGCACAGGCGAGATTGCACTGGTTGGTGACGTTCATCACCATCGTCGTCAGCGGAAACGGCTCGAGCGGGATGATCTTGGGCATCGGCGCGGGCGCCTGGTCGACGGGTGCCACGGCCTCCACCTTCACCAGCTCGTCCAGGCTCTCTTCCAGCTCATCCGTCGGCCAGCGAGCGGCGAGCGCCGTCTGCATCTCGTGGCGGGATCGCGGCTCGGCCTCCAGCAGATCGAGGATCGCGCGGCTGGCGTCGTCGAGCGCGAAGATCGCGGCGCTCTGCAGGTACAGGAACGCCTTCCCGGCCGCCTCGAACCGGTGCAGATGGCGCGTACGAAGACGCTCGGACACTACCGCCCGACCTCCCAGGAATCGAACTGCATGTAGACCGGCACGGTGACGACCAGCAACGCCCGTCCGCGGAGCGGCGTGTCGCGCCCGTCGGGCGTGAAGGACGCCACGACCCAGACGTCGCCGATGTTGTTCCGGTTGCCGTTCCGCTCTGGATTCGGCCCGTCGACCGCCGGCGTGAACAGGCCAGTCTGGTCGACCGCCCCGACGTACCGGAGATCCTCGTCGCCGTAGGTCGCCGAGTACTCCTCCAGGCTCCACGTCGGCTCGAGCACGCCGAGGTTCAGATCGTCGCCGGTGCCGGCTTCACTGTCGGGGCCGTCGTGCCACGCCACGGCGTGGAACTGCTGATACTGCTTCGCTGCGACGACGCCGCCCACTCGCGCCATGCCACGCGAGGGCTCGACCTCGATCCGATCCACCCGGTCGTGGACCACCAGGGCGCGGGCGGCCCGCCCACGACCGACACGTAGATCGCGCGCGCCGACGGCGGCCCCGGCCGAAACGGCGACACGCACTGTGGCGAGGCCGGGCGCGGCGCTGACGACCTCGGTCACCTCGACGCCGGCACCGAAGTCAACGTCGGCCGGCGCCAGGGGCGCGGGCAGGTTCGCCCCGTGGATCTGCACCTCGCCTTCGGCCGAGAGCCGCAGCGCCCGCGGATGCACGCCGGCGACGACCGGCGCGGCGCCGGCGTCCGAGCGCGTCAGCGTGACGTCGAGGCCGATCTCGTCGCCGACGCCGCGGAACCACCGGCCCGAGATCTCGTTCCAGTCGCGCTCGACGAACATCACCTGCCGCCAGGCCGTGTCTTCGATTGCGACGTCCGACGACCCCCGCCACTGGTACCCCGTGTAGACGATCGCTCGGCCGGCGTGGGTCACCGACTCGCCGCTCTGCGGATAGACCAGCGAGGCCTCGGTCGTGAACTCGGCGTCAGCGCCGGCCACGGCGGTCACCGTCATCTGGCCGAAGACCGGGCCGCGGCCGGGGTGATGCCCAGACACCGCCCAGGTCCCGGCGAGTTGAGGCGGCCGCACATTCGCCGACCAGGCCGCCCACGCCGAGGTGTGCAGCGGGAAAACTTCGGCCAGGTGGTCGATCGCCCGATTCATCGGATGTCGCCGCCTGGGCGTCTCATCGGCCGCGGGCGCTTCCCGCCCGACCATGCCGTCCTCGAGGAAACCCTGTCGATCGGCGAACGGGTAGTAGCCGCGATGCATCGCGACCACGAGCTCCCACTCTTCCTTGGTGCGGCGCTGGTTGAGGATCCGCCCCATCGAGTGGCAGGCCCGGCAGGTGTCTTCGGTGTCGAGGTCGGCCTCGTAGGCGAACTCGATCGCGCGTCGCTCGACCTCGAACGCGCCGGCACGCGCCTCCTCGGGCGCCAGCCCGAGGTCGTTCGAGAGATACCGGACGATCTCCCGCGCCTCGTCGGCATCGAGCGCCATGTCGTTCAGCGTGACCATCCGCCGGATCGTCCGCTGCCACCCCTCGGGCGTCGTCCGCCGGTACGAGATGCGGGAGAGAATCCGCGGGTCGTCGGTGGCGTGGCAGATCCCGCACGCCTCGATGACCGTCGGGTTCTCAACTGGAATACCCGCCGGCGCCTCGCCGGCATCCTGGCCCGCGGCAGTCCGCGGCAGCCACGCCGCGAGGAGAAGCAAGGCAAGGATGAACTGGGATCTCGCTATCGGCATGGCCACGACCGCCCGGAATCTCGAAGAAAAGTGCCCTCTTTGTAACACAAGCCCCCGACCCGCATCAATTTGACCCATCGCGAACCGACCGGCCTAGGCTGAGCGGTGTCTGAGCGCCCCGGCAGCCAGCAGGAGTGACAGCGCGCCGAGGAAGTCCGGCAGGCTCACGGCCGGATTCCGGCGGTTGTAGGCGTCGAACAGATCGGGCACCTGGCCCTGGTCGCCGGCCATCTCCACGAGCGCCGGCAGATCGACACCCCGAACGAACCTGGCCGCGGTGGGTGCCATGGCGGGGGTCTCGAGGCGCAGGCGCGCCTCCAGCACGACCTCACGTCCGGCGATGCCCGGCTGACGTTCGATGCGCAGACGCTCCCCAGGCCCGAAGTCGATCCGGGACCGCTGCTTGAGGTCGGTGAAGGCCGCCTGCACCGTCGGGTCGCCACGGAGCGCCTCGACGTCGATCCCCGCGGACGGTTGATTGGCGAGATCGGCAAGATCGTCTCCGACGGTGGACCGTCCGGTCCAGAACGGATGGTCGTGGGCGGTCGCCGCGTCGCCGAAATGGTCGGCAGCCTGGCGGGCGAAGCTCGTGACGACCTCGGCTTCACGTGCGGTGTAGAACTCGTGGGCCGGCTCGGTCATCTCCGGTCGGGTGAGGCCGGTGTTGGCGACGATGGCGGCCATCCAGGCCGACGCGATCGCCTTCTTCACGCCGAACGACGAGAGCGGGTCGATGAACGACGCGGCGTCGCCCACCAGCAAGCACGCGGGCGCGGCGTAGCGACCGGCCGCATAGACCGACGCATCACAGGCCCACGGTTCGATCGCCAGGGTGGCGTCCTGGGTCAGGCCGGCGAGTTGCCGGGTCTTGGCGAGTTCGGCGCGGTAGGTGCCCGCGAGGTCACCGCCACGCTCCAGATCGGTCGCGCGCGGGTCGACCATGACGGTCAGATAGCGCCGCGACGCGCTGACCGGCACCGACCAGGCCCAGCCGTCCCGATACGCTTCGACGAGCGTATGGCTCGGCTCGGGAAGAGGCCAGCCCGCCGCGCGGTCCCAGACCGCGACGATCGCCAGCGTCGCCGGGCCGTCACCATGCCGGCGGAAGCCGTGCCGGGCGACGACGCCGGCGCGTCCGGAGCAATCGAGCACGATCCGCGCGTCGACGGAAGTCTCGTCACCGGCGCCATCCACGACAGCCACCACGGCGCGACCGGCATCGAACTCGACACGCGTCACCATCCGTTCGATGATGGGAGCGCCCGCCGCCTCGGCTTGCGACCTGAGCAGTCGATCTAAACGACGCCGCTCCACCTGGTAGCCGAGCGCGCCCTCGGCAAACGCTTCCGCTCGGGACACGCCGCCGCCCCACCAGACGGTGTTCCCCGTCGATCGGAAGAACCCCGCGGCATCGATCGCCTCCAGGATGCCGACGGCACGAAAGAGCTTCCGACAACTGGGCGGGATCGATTCGGCGATCGTCGGCGCGTCGGCCTCGGCCTTCGTGAAGACGAGGACCGCGTGCCCCCACGCCGCCAGCAACCGCGCGGCCACCGTCCCGGCCGGGCCGCCGACGACGATGACGGCGTCCGAACTGGCGGGAAGCTGCGGGCATGCCAAGATCATGAAGACGACCAGCGGATCCGGCCTCTCGGGTCAGCGGCGTGCCGGAGAGGCGACTGGCCGGGAGATTATACGCCGGCCACCGACGAGGTCAGGGCCGACCGAGTGACAGAGCCCGAGGGATCGATGACAATTGGGGCCCGGGAATGCTGATCGCCATCATCTCGGACATCCACGACCGGCGCGATCACCTGGCCACGGTGCTCGACCAGGTGTCCGGCGCCGACCTGCTCATCTGCTGCGGCGATCTCTGCTCGCCGTTCATCGTCGTGCAGCTCGGGGAGGGATTCCGCCGGCCGATCCACGTCGTGTTCGGCAACAACGACGGCGACCTGTTCCGCATTTCCCAGCAGGCCAACCGGTTCTCGCATCTGACCCTGCACGGCGAGTTCGCGGAACTCACGTGCGACGGCAAGCGGATCGCCGTCAATCACTTCCCGGAGATCGCCCGCGCCCTAGCGGCCTCCGACCGCTACGACCTCGTCTGCTACGGGCACGACCATCAGCATGCGATCACCGTGGACGGTGACACCGTCATCGTGAACCCCGGCGAGGTGTACGGCGGCTTGAGCGGCACCGCGAGCTACGTCGTGTACGACACGGCGACAGGTGTGGCCGAACGGCGCGATCTCGACTGACCGTCGGCCAGTGGGCCAGTTGAATCGTGGTAGGCTCGATTTTCATGACCATTCCACGCATCGTCGCATCGGCCGTGGTGGGCGCCGTGCTCGCGGCCACGCCCCTGCCGGCTCAGGAAGGCGCGAAGTACGTGCGCTACGCCTACGCGGGCGCTGAAGCCTACGGCATTCTGGAGGGCGACCAGATCCACGAATTGCGGGGCGGTCTCTTCGACGCACCCGACCGCACCGGCCGCACGATCGCGCTGGCCGATGCGACGCTGCTCATCCCCGTCGAGCCGTCGAAGATCATCGCCGTCGGCTTCAACTACCGGAGCCATCTCGGCGATCGCGAGCCCGACCCGTATCCCGGGCTGTTCATCAAGTACCCCACGTCGCTCATCGCGACCGGCGAATCGATCGTCTTCCCTCCCGGCGCGGGCAACGTGCACTACGAGGGCGAGATGGTCCTCGTCATCGGACGGCGCGCGCGGCACGTGTCGCGTGAGGCGGCGCTCGACCACGTCTTCGGCGTGACTGCCGGCAACGACGTCAGCGAGCGGGACTGGCAAGCCGGAGACCTGCAGTGGTTCCGCGCGAAGGCGTCCGACACGTTCGGACCGCTGGGCCCCGCGATCACCACGGGGCTGAACCCCGACGACCTGCTGCTTCAGACGCGCCTGAATGGCGAGGTGCGGCAGTCGCAGCGCACGAGCGACCTCTTCTTCAACTCGGCCGCAATCATCAGCTACGTCAGTCAGTTCGTGACGCTGGAGCCGGGCGATGTCATCTACACGGGCACCCCCGGGGAAACCCGCGCGATGCAGCCCGGTGACGTCGTCGAGATCGAGCTGGAGGGCGTCGGCGTCCTCCGCAACACGGTCGCGGGCGCCGGCACCCGGTAGCGCTGGTTCAGCAGACGTACTCGACGCATGCCCCCTGACGCCACGAGCGGATCGACGGCGGACACCGACAGCTTGCTGCGACCGGTCGCCGTGCGCGGCGAGCGGGTCTACGTCATCGACGAAGAAGGCAACCGCTACCTCGACGCGGCCGGCGGCGGCGGCGTGGTCACGATCGGCCACGGTGTCCGCAGCGTGGCCGACGCGGTGGGCACCGCGCTACGCGAGCTGCCCTTCGTCCACGGCGGCGTCTTCGACACGCCCCAGAGCCTCGAGTTGGCGGCGATGCTCAGCGGCAGCTTCCCCGGACCGGAGCAGGACGCTGACGTGATCTTCACGTCGGGCGGCTCGGAGGCGACCGAGGTGGCCATCGCGACCGCGCGCCGCTACTGGGCAGCCAAGGGCGAGCCGGCACGGCAGACCGTGCTGGGACGGTGGCACGGCTACCACGGCGGCACGGCCGCGGCGCAGACGCTGTCGGGCAACCGGGCACCCAGACAGGCCTATGCAGCGACCGAGGTGCCGCTGGCGGCACCGTGCTACTGCTACCGCTGCCCGTTCGACGTCGAGTTTCCGTTCTGCGAGGTTGCGTGCGCACACGACCTGGAGGAAACGATCCGCCGGGCCGGCCCGGAGACCGTGGCCGCGTTCATCTGCGAGCCGATCGTGGGCGAGACGAGCGGCGCGGTCCCGCCGCCGACCTACCTCAAGACGATCCGCGACATCTGCGACACCCACGGCATCCTGTTCATTGCCGACGAGACGCTCACGGGCGGCGGACGGACCGGCCAGTTCTTCGCCATCGAGCACTGGGACGTGGTCCCCGACATGCTGATCGTGGGCGGCGGCCTGGCGAGTGGGTACGCGCCGCTCGGCGCGCTCCTGGTGAGTGAAAAGGTCTCGGAGGAGGCCAGCGGCGCCGACGAGCCGCTGGAACCGACGTTTACCTATCAGGCCCACCCGCCCTCGGTGGCCGCGGGCCTGGCCGTCCAGCAGTACCTGGAACGCCACGAACTGATCGCGCGCGCGCCCGAGCGGGGCGAGTACCTGACCGACCACCTGGCACCGCTGAACCGGATCGCCCGCGTCGGTGAGATTCGCGGTCAGGGCCTGCTCAGGACGATCGAGCTGGTCGCAGACAAGAGCAAGCGCACGCCGATTCCGCCCGAATCGCTCTTCGTCGAGCGCCTGTTCGAGAAGCTCCGGCACGACGGCGTGATCGTGCACGCCGTGCGCGGCACGATCGACGGCACGGCGGGCGAGCATTTGATGCTGGCGCCGCCGTTCGTCATCACCGAGGCCGAGATCGACCGGCCGGTGCACGCGCTGGAAGACGCCCTGCGCAGCACCAGCATGTAGCCCGGTGGCTACTTGCTGTCGACGTCCAGGTACTGATTCTTCCCTTCCTCCCAGTCGTTCCGCCGCTTGGTGAAGAAGTCCCAGACGATACAGTCCTCCATCACCCAGGCTTCGTGTTCGGCGTTGGCCGGGATCACGAGCATCTCACCCGTCTGCAGCAGCACCTCCTGCTCGTCGATCTTGAGGCGGATCGCGCCGTCGATGACGCACGTGAACTGCTCGGCCGCATGACTGTGCTTTCCCACGTGCGTACCGCCCGCCAAGGTCAGCCGAGCGAACGTCCCGTTGTCACCCCACACCACGCGCCGCTCGACGGAGTTGGTGATCCGCTCGACCGGAATGTCCTCCCACGTCACGCCCTTCATGATCGATTCCTCTCTCGTGTCGGTACCGCCACCACCCGGCCACCTGGACTACAATCCCGAGTGACCGATCCCGAACTCTAGCATTGACCAGGGAGGCATCCAAGTGCTCCGCAGCATCACGCTCGCTGCCCTAGCGTTCGCCACAGCCTCGCTGGCCGCGGCGCCGGCTATTGAAGAGTCGCGCTCGATGCAGTCGGCCGGCGACGGCCGCTTCACGATGGCCCTCACCGGCGACTCCATCATCACCCGACGGCTGTCGGTCTATCAAGAGCCCGAGTTCCTGGAGATGATCGGACTGCTGCGTGGGGCCGACATCGCATTCACGAACCTGGAGATGCTCTTCCACGACTACGAGCCCTACCCGATGCATCAGAGCGGGGGAACCTACATGCGCGCAGCGCCCTCGCTGGTCGACGAGTTGACGTGGGCCGGCTTCGACATGGTCTCCCGCGCGAACAACCACACCGGGGACTACGGCACCCTGGGCATGGACCTGACGACCCGCTACGTGGACGCGGCCGGGCTCACCCAGGCCGGCGTCGGCCACAGCCTGGCGGAGGCCCGGGAGGCCAAGTTCCTGGAAACCGCCGAGGCCCGCGTGGCACTCATCTCGGTGGCCTCGACGTTCCCCGACCACTCGCGCGCCGGCCGGACCCGCGGCGACGTGCCGGCCCGGCCTGGCCTGAACCCGTTGCGCTTCGACACGAGCTATGTCGTGGAGCGCGATCAGCTCGAAGCATTGCGTGACACCATGCGCGGCCTGGGCCTCAACGTGCCTGACGACGAAGACCGCTTGACCTTCCGCGGCAATCGTTTCGTCGTGGGCGATGCGCCGGCGGTGCAGACCGAGCCCAACATGGACGATGTGCGTGAGATCGGTGCCGTCGTGGCCAACGCCAGCCGGCAGGCCGACTACACCATCGTCACCATTCACACCCACGAGGGTGACGGCGACCGGTTCGTCCCGGCGCAGTTCCTCGTAGCCTTCGCGCACGCGATGATCGACGCGGGCGCCGATATCTTCGTCGGCCACGGACCGCACGTCGTCCGCGGTATCGAATTCAGAAACGGCAAGCCGATCCTCTACAGCCTGGCAAACTTCCTCTTCCAGAACGAAACCCTGCTCAGGCTACCGAGCGACAACTATGAGCCGTACGATCTGGACGGCGATGCACACGTCGCCGACTTCAACGACCGGCGCTACGACAACGACACGCGCGGCTTCCCCGCGCAGCGTGAAATCTGGGAATCGGTGGTGGCGGTCGCCGAATGGGACGGCTCGCGCCTGGCGGACCTGCGCCTGCACCCGATCACGCTCGGGTTCGGCGAGTCGCGGATGGTGCGCGGGCGGCCAATGCTTGCCAGCGCCGAACTCGGCGCCAAGATCATCGGCGACGTGATCCGCCTGTCGGAACCGTTCGGCACGACAGTCGTCTACGAGGACGGCGTCGGCCGCGTGGAACTGCCGGCGCCGGCAACCGAGAAGTGAGCGGCTGGGCGTCGGGGACCCCACCAGGCGTCGCGTGGGGCTTGGGGCGCAAAGCGCCCCATCTAGAATCGACGCGATATAGTAGGGGCGCCAGCGGCGCGGACGGATCGGCCTCTCAGCCGACGACGCATCGTGGGAGCCGATGCCGAGCCAGAAGAGCTTCACCTTCCATACCGAGCTTCGCCTGGTGGCGCTGACTGGCGTCAAAGCTCTTGGTGTCTCGGATCTCCGCTCGGCCTTGCAGAAGCTCCCTGGGTCGTCGATCTTCTACCACACGCATCAAGAGTATCTGGCGCACAACTTCGAAAAGCCGATCTACTACAACGACTTCGCGGTCTGGGTGCACGAGGCGCTGCGCGAAGAGGCGCTCGCCGAGAAGCTCGCCGCCATCGACCTGCTGGGATTCACCAGCATCCGGGAGCTACGCGCCGCGCTCGTATCGACGATCGACGACTATCTGCCGGCGATGCGCCGGCCGGGGTTCGAGTGCCACCCGGACGACGCCTTCCATTTCTGCAAGTCGAAGAGCTTCATCCTGCCGACGGGTGTCGTGGCGAGCGACGTGCCCGACTTCTTCGCTAAACTGCCGCGCGTCAGCGTTGCGTCGCTGTATTTCCACTTCTTCGAAGCCCGTTTGCGGCTGCGCCGGCGAACCAACGATTTCTCCCGGTGGATCAAGGATCGTGGTCGCCCCGATCTCGCCGATGCCATCGATCGACTCGACCCCTATGTCCGCACGCTGGACGAGCTGAGAGACTCCATCGTCGCGCTCGCGGACACGCCGGAGCCGCAGGCGTGACCGCCAGCCTCGCAGACTACCGGGCGATCGTCGGCCCGGAGATCATCGACGAACTGAAGGTCGCGGCCGACCAGATCAAGCATCGGCGGCTCCAGCACATCAACTCGACGCTGGTCGGGGGCGGCGTGGCCGAACTGCTCGATCGGATGGTGCCGCTCTTCCGCGAGCTCGGCGTCGAGACAAGCTGGGACGTCATCAAGGGTGAGGCACCTTTCTTCGAGGTCACCAAGGCCTTCCACAACGCGCTGCATGGCGGCGCGGAAGCAATCACCGAGGCGATGCTCGACACCTACCGCGAGACGACTGCCCAGAATCTCGAGTCGGTCGCGATCACGGGCGACGTGGTCGTCGTGCACGATCCCCAGCCCGCCGGTCTCATCGAACAGCGCGGCGATGACCGGCGCTGGATCTGGCGTTGCCATATCGACGTGTCGACGCCCGACCCGCGGGTCTGGGAGTTTCTGAAGCCGTACGTCGACCGCTACGACAGTTCCGTGTTCTCGATGCCCGAGTTCTCACAGCAACTGCAGATTCCGCAGTTCATGATCACCCCGTCGATCGATCCGCTGAGCGACAAGAACAAGGAGCTGCCCCAGGAGACGATCGAGCGGACGCTGGAGAGCTACGGGCTCGACCCGGCGCGGCCGATTCTGACGCAGATCTCGCGGTTCGACAGGCTCAAGGATCCGGTCGGCGTGATCAAGGCCTACCGGCTGGTCAAGCGGCGGCACGACTGCCAGCTGGTACTGGCCGGAGGCGCCGCCGACGACGACCCAGAGGGTGCGGAGGTGCTGAAGGAGGTCAACGAGGCCGCCGACGGCGACGCCGATATCCATGTCGTCGCACTGCCGCCTCACAGCGACATCGAGATCAACGCGCTGGTCCGCGGGTCGACGATCGTGCTGCAAAAGTCGATCAAGGAAGGCTTCGGACTGACCGTGACCGAAGCGCTGTGGAAGAAGAAAGCCGTCATCGCCGGCGCCGTCGGAGGGATCAAGCTTCAGATCCTCGACGGCATCACCGGCTTCCTCGTGCACTCGCCCGAGGGGGCGGCGAACAGAGCGATCGAGCTGCTCGGCGATCCGGCGCTACGTCTGCGGCTCGGGACGAACGGTTACCTGCACGCCAAGGAGAACTTCCTGACGACCCGCCACATCCGCGACTACCTGCTGATGATCCTGGCACTCGAGGAGCCGTCCAAGGATATGCGCTACCTCGTCGGCTTGCCCTGACCGACCGCCGGGACCCGGCGGCGCTACTCCGACAGTTCGCCGTGAGCGTCCGTGAGCACCGATGCGAGGCTCAGGCGCGGGACCAGCACCCCGTGGTCGTCGAAGCCCGGTAGGCTCTCGAGCGCCGTGATCTCCTCCACCGACTGCCCGGCCGCGATGCCGGCCCGCGCGTGGTCGAGCACGGCCGTGAAGTAGTCGCGCTGGTGAAGCAGATCGGCGCTCTCGCCAACGACACCGAATCCCGAATGTCCGTGCCCGAAGACGAAGGTCGTGTCGGCGGTGTGGTTGTCGGCCACCTGCTCGAGGGTCGTGATCCAGTTCGCGATTGACGCGCCCGAGGGGCGGTCGATCCGGGGATGAACGCGGTTGAACATCAGATCGCCCATGTGCACGACGTTGGCATTCTCGAAGTGCACCACGATGTCGCCACCGGTGTGGCCTGGACCGTAGTGACGCGCCGAGACGATCTCGGCGCCCAAGTGGATCCGCCAGTTCTCGACGAACGTCACGTTCGCGTAGGCCTGATCGGCCTCGGTCCCCGCCTCTTCGGCGGCGCGTCGTTGCAGCTCCGGCACCCGGGAGTGCGCGACGATATGCTTCACGACGCCCTGAAACACTCGGTTGCCGGCGGTGTGGTCCCCGTGATGGTGGGTGTTGATCAGGATGTCGATCCCTCGCTCCGACCGCTCCCGCAGTCCATCGACGCAGATCTGCGCGGTGTTGGCGAACTGGCTGTCAACCGCCACCGTGCCGTCTGGCGAAACGAGCCAGCCGATCGTGCCGCCGGCACCGTTGAAGA